>Ga0316197_10000229_pt1 | contig 40626 bp, 33 predicted proteins | sample OudBiesiAoxic_MG_FD_204939 | JGI IMG/M metagenome (GOLD analysis project Ga0316197, IMG submission 204939) | Coastal sediment microbial communities from Oude Bieten Haven, Netherlands - site A oxic | ecosystem: Environmental > Aquatic > Marine > Coastal > Sediment | place: Netherlands... | reverse complement strand
CGCCGCAGTACAGCCTGTTCGGCCAGATCGTGAAGGGCCTCGACGTGCTCGACACGATGCAGAACGTCCCGACCGCACGAGGTGACCGCCCGCACGAGGACGTCATCATCAACAGCGTCACCATCGCCGAATCCGACTGACCTGTTGCCGGGCGTCCGGCATCCGTCAACGCCATGGCCGAATTGTCGCGATCGCAGGCTCGGAGGATTGCGCTGTACGCGCAAGGTTTCGGGCGGAAGCGGCCCACCGGACGCGTCGATCGACGCCACCTGCGAATCGTCCTCGACCACACCGGGCTGATCCAGATCGACTCGGTCAACGTGCTCGTCCGCAGCCAGGAGTTGCCACTGTTCGCGCGTCTCGGTGCGCATCCGCGGACGTTGATCCCCGATGCCACCGCTGACGGGGAGCTGTTCGAGTACTGGGTGCACGAGGCCTGTCACGTCCCCGTGGAGCAGCACCCGCTGTACCGCTGGCAGATGGACAAGATGCACCGATGGAAGGGGGTACGCGGTCTCCGAGAACGTCGACCCGCCTTCATCGACGACGTGTTACGGCGGGTGCGCGACGAGGGCGCGATCGTCGCCGGCGACCTCAAGCAACGTCGGGGCCCGAAGGGCCAGTGGTGGGACTGGGACGACGGCAAGACGGCGCTGGAGTATCTGTTCCACACCGGGGCGATCACCGCGACTCGTCGCCCGAACGACTTCGCACGCGTCTACGACCTGACCGAGCGCGTCATTCCTGCCAGTGTCCTCGACCTGCCGACGCCGACCGAGACCGAGGCCCGCAAGGAGCTTGTCGTCTTGGCTGCGAGATATCACGGGATCGGCACCGCCACCGACCTCATGGACTACCACCGGCTGAATCGGCCGGCGACGCGACCATTGATCGCTGAACTCGTCGAGGAGGGCAGGCTCATCGAGACATCGGTCGCGGGCTGGGCGGAGCCGGCATTGATGGACCCCGATGCGTATTTGCCGCGCTGGGTGCGGGCCCGTGCGTTGCTCAGCCCGTTCGATCCGGTGGTTTGGAACCGGGATCGAGCCGAGCGACTCTTCGGATTCCGATACCGAATCGAGATCTACGTGCCGAAGCCGAAGCGGGTGTACGGCTACTACGTGTTGCCGTTCCTGCTCGGTGACGATCTCGTCGCACGCGTCGATCTGAAGGCGGACCGCGACACGGGGCGGCTACTCGTGCAGGGAGCGTTCACCGAGTCGGGGGCCCCACACGACGTCGCCGCAGAGCTGCGCGAGGAACTCGACGAGATGGCGGCCTGGCTGGGGCTCGATGCCGGGATCGAGGTCGGCTCGAACGGCGACCTCGCGGCGGCACTGGGTGCGACATGAACGATCCCGTCAGGATCCGCCGAGATTTCGGTCATCGTCGATGTCGACCTCGGCCGGCGCGATCGCCCAGCGCAATGTCTTCGTGACGGCGTCGCCAACGGCTCGACCGAGTGTGGCTTCGCTGACCGGGAACCACGGCAGTCGGAGCGGCCAACGGCTCCATACGGGCATGAGTGCGACCGCGGCCGCGGCGATCAGCCCGTAGGCCGCTCGTCCGGCGAACGGGAGCGGGGGCTGCACGAGCAGGTAGCGGGCTGCGTCCCTGGCTTCGCTCGTGCCCCGGAGCTCGGGCCGGTAGGCGGCCAACTGGTCTCGCAGCTCCTGCTCGGTGGTTGGTGGTTCGAGCACGCCGAGCGCTCGGGCGACGACCGCCGAGTTCGCGACGTACTCGTCGCGTTCTCCACCCACGAGCGGCTGCTCACCGAAGCGATCGTGAGCGGCCAGGAAGCTGTCGAGCTCGGCGATGTGTACCCACCGAAGCAGATGTGGGTCGTTCGCCGCGTACGCCTCGCCGTCGCTGGTCACACCGACCACCCTGCGGTGGACGCGATGTACGACCCGTACAGCACGCTCGGCTTGCGAAGCCGGACCGAACGTGGTCGCCGCGAGGAAGTCAGCCGTGCGTTGGAGTCGCCCCCACGGGTCGCTGCGGTAGTCGGAGTGTTGTGCGACTCCCGCCATCGCACGTGGGTGCAGCGACTGGAAGAGCAGGGCTCGCAGTCCGCCGACGAACATCGACGCATCCGCGTGCACCCGCCGGATGGGCGCATCCACGGTGAACCACCCTGGTTCCGACGTGTCGAACAGTTCCGTGTGCCGCACCGCCGCATCAGGTCCGACGACGCGAGTCCGCACCTGCTCGCCGAGCCACCCGCGCACTGCGTCTGTCATCGGGTCGACGGGCTCGGCGCGGGTCGGTGCATTGTCCGAGCGTCCATCGATCCATGGTGACACGCTCGCCGACGGCGTGCATTGCGGGACGCTGCGAAACGGTGAGCTTCCAGGCGCCGAGCCCAGCGGCCGTGAACCCACCCGGTTGCACCCCGGCCCGCGCGTGTGAAACCGGGATGTCCAGGGGGCGTCCCTTCCACGCGGTACGTTCCGAACGTGACGAGTGACGATGGCGACGGTGGCATGGACGCGGAACTCGCGGCAGCCGCTCCCGACGACGGACCCGAGCCGGGACGACGTTCCGGCGACGCGGCGCAGGAACGTCGTCGTCGGGACGATGACGCCACTGGGCCGACTCCACGTCGGGACGGGTGGGGGCGTCGACTCGACCCCGAGACGGGGCGACCGTACGAGCGGCGTTCCACCGATCGGACGATTCCGCGTTGGGCCATTCCGACGATTGCCGTCTTCTGGCTCGGCTTCCTCCTGACGTTCGTCGTGCGACACGTCTTCCATCGCCTGTCGAACCTGCTCATCCTCCTGCTCGTCTCGATCTTCCTCACGCTTGCCATCGAGCCGGGCGTGAACTGGCTCGCCCGTCGCGGATGGCGACGTGGGACGGCGACGCTGTCGATCCTGCTCGGTGTGTTCACGATCTTCATGACGTTCCTTGTCGCCATCGGCACGCTGGTCGGCGGTCAGATCGCCGACCTGCTGGCCGAGTCCGAGACGTACATCACCGACTCGGTCGACTGGATCAACTCGACGTTCGGCACCCAGATCGATCCGCAGGCTGTCGTCGACGAGTTCAACGATCCCGACGGGCGGGTGCAGCAGTTCGTGCAGTCCCAGGGTGACGAGGCGGTCCGGCTCTCGCTCACGGCGGTCGGTGTCATCTTCCAAGGTCTGTCGGTCCTGCTGTTCACGTACTACCTCGTGGCCGATGGCCCGAAGCTGCGCCGAGCGGTGTGCGCACGGATGCGTCCGAGCCGTCAGGAGCAGGTGCTCAACGCATGGGATGTCGCCATCACCAAGACCGGCGGATACCTGTATTCGCGTGCGTTGCTCGCGTTGCTCTCGGCGCTTTCCCACTGGGTGCTGTTCCAGGCGATCGGCACCCCGGCGCCCGTCGCGCTCGGGCTGTGGGTCGGGCTGATGAGCCAGTTCCTCCCCGTCGTCGGGACCTACCTCGCCGGCCTCCTCCCGCTGCTCGTCACTCTCATCGGCTCGCCCGTCGACGCGGTGATCGTCCTGATCTTCATCGTCCTGTACCAGCAGATCGAGAACTACCTGTTCGCACCGCGCATCACGGCCCGAACGATGGAGCTGCATCCGGCGGTTGCCTTCGGGGCTGCACTCGGCGGCGCGGCACTCTTGGGTCCGGTCGGCGCAATTCTGGCGCTGCCCGCTGCGGCCATGATTCAAGCGCTCGTCGGTGGGTGGGGCCAGCGCTACGACGTGGTCGACAGCCACCTGACCGAGATGGTCAAGCCTGGTCAGTCGAAGATCATGCCGCAGAAGCCGAAACCGTGAGCACCCCGATCACGGGGACGCGGTTCGCCACCGGCTCGTTCGCTCCGATCGCAGTGGCGACGCGCAACCACGTCGACGAGTCGTTGCACCACGGTGCCGGAGTCGTCGTTGGATCTGACGGGTCGATCGTGCGGGCGCTCGGCGACCCGGAGCTCCTCATTCATCCCCGGTCGGCGCTGAAGCCGTTCCAGGCAACGGTGATGGTCGATGCGGGACTCGACCTGCCGCACCGGTTGCTCGCGGTCGTCACCGCCAGTCATTCCGGTGAGGAGCGCCATCTCGCCGCCGTCCGCGAGATCCTGCAGCGCCACGACCTCTCGGTGGACGAGCTGGCCAATACCCCAGCCCGTCCGTACGGCCACGCGGCTCGAGCGGCCGCGCGCGCCGCGGGCGTCGAACCGTCGGCGCTGCAGCAGAATTGCTCGGGCAAGCACGCTGGGATGCTTGCGACGTGTCGGATCAACGGGTGGACGACCGACTCGTACCTGGATCCCGATCATCCGCTCCAGGCGATGATTGCCGACACGATCGATCGCCTCGCCGGTCGTCCCGGCGGGTCGGTGGCCGATGTCGGCGTCGACGGGTGTGGGGCTCCGACGCACGTGATGCCGCTCGTCGACGTGGCCCGCGCGTTCGGCGTGCTCGTGCGCGAGGGATCCGACGCCACTGAGGCGATGGCGGCCGAGCCGCTCCTCGTTGGCGGCACCGACCGCGATGTGACGATCTGGATGGAAGCCGTTCCCGGGCTCGCTGCCAAAGAGGGCGCCGCGGGCGTGATGGTGCTCGCGCTTCCCGATGGCCGCGCCGCTGCGGCCAAGATCGCGGATGGCGCCGATACGGCCCGCCAGGCCGTCACCGTCGAGATGCTCCGCCGTCTCGGCGTCGACGTGGACGGCCGTCTGTCGGCGGTGCGCGACCGTGTCGCGGTGCCCGTTCTCGGTCATGGCGTGCCGGTCGGTGCGCTCACCGCGCTCTCGTGGAACTGACCCGACGTGCGTCGGTGCGACGTGCGTCGGTGCCAGGCACCGACGAACATCGACCTAGCGTGACGTTGGTGAGGACCACATGGACTTCGTGACGCTCGAGCCGGACGACTTCACCTACGGCGTCGGCGCCGAGGTGCTTCCCGGGGTGACGCGGATCGTGGCGAACAACCCGTCGAAGTTCACCTACCGGGGTACCGGCACGTACATCCTCGGCGATTCCGATGTCGCCGTCATCGATCCGGGCCCGAGTCTCGACAGCCATCAGGATGCGCTCGCTGAGGTACTCGCCGGACGCACCGTGCGGGCGATCCTGGTCACGCACTGTCACGCCGATCACTCGCCGCTCGCGGCGTGGCTCCGGGCCGAGTCCGGTGCGCCGACCTACGCATTCGGGTCGCACGGCACTGGGACATCGGACTGGGACATCGGCGCGTTGCCCGACGACTTCGGACGACCGGATCGGACCGATCCCGACGTCTCCGTTAATGATCAGGGGAGCGAACCGAAGGTCGAGGAGTCGACCGATGTCGACTTCGCACCCGATGTCGAGGTGCGCTCCGGCGATCAGGTGTTCACTGCCGGCTCGATCGGTGTCACGGCGATTCACACGCCGGGCCACACCTCCAATCACACGTGCTTCGCGATGGCGAGCGAGTCAGCAGGGCGGGTCTTGTTCACGGGTGACCACGTGATGGGGTGGAGTACAACGGTCGTGTCGCCGCCCGACGGCGACATGGACGACTACATGAACTCGTTGCGGATGGTGGCGGGTCGACGCGACGATGTCGCAATCCCCACCCACGGGTCGCCGATCCCGAACCCTGGCCGGTACGTGGGGCACCTCGTCGACCATCGCCTCGAACGCGAGCGGCAGGTGCTCGACGCCGTACGACGAGGGCGGTCGACGATTCCGGAGATGGTCACCGAGCTCTATGCCGGTGTGCGGATCGAACTGCACCGGCCCGCCGGAGCGAGCGTGCTCGGTCATCTCGTCAAGCTTGTGGCGGATGGGTTGGTTGCCGCGGAAGACGATCGAGCGGGGTCCGTCCGGCCCCGCCTCGACTCGACGTACCGCGCCGTGTGATCCGGAAACGGCGGCGAATGCCGACGCGGCACTGGGTGCCTCGCAGCGCAGCACCCCGACGCCGAGCAGGTCCTCGTCACGGGTGGGATCGACGGCGCTCAACCCACAGGCCACGTCGCCAGCGTGTCGTAGCGGGCGCCGTCGCGGCGCAAGGTGCTCTCGACGAGCGCGACCTCGTCCGGTGTCCACGACACATCGATCAGTTCGCCGAGCGCCCGCGGCACGTTTGCCCGCTTCTTCAGTCGCGCGATCGTGACGTGACCGAGGAACCGCGGACGGATCGGTTGATCGCCGAGATCGCAAGTGGATTGAACCACGGCGGCGGCCAACTCGTCGGCGCCGCTCACCGGCACGAACAGGGTCCGCTCGCCGCCGATGTCGACAGCGGGGCCGAGTCGGACGACGGTCGACGCAAATCGTGCGCTGCTGAGTGCAGCCGCGACGTCGTTGGGGTCCTCCTCGCCGACGAAGCGGAGCGTCACGTGCCAGTTCTCCGGCGGCACGAAACGAGCGCCGATCTGATCCTTGCGGTGGAGCGCCTCGAGTGCCTCGCGGACGTGGCCGGGGGGCCACAAACAGACGAAGAGCCGACTCATCGTTCCCATCCTGCCCGGCCGCACCGATTCGCCCGTGCTCGGCGTGAGGAAGCGGGGGACGGATTTGCGACAATGGGCCGAATGCAGGTCTCGATCAGCGCCCGGCCGGACGCCGCGCCGGCGCGTGCACGGCTCGACGCGGTGCTCGCCGAGGTCCCCACTCGGATCATCGCGTGCAGCGGCGGGATCGACTCCCTGGTCCTCTCGGTGGTGGCGCACCGTGCCGCCCCGGCGTCCACCGTGATCGCACACACCGTCACCCCCGCCGTTCCCGGCGACGGGACCGCTCGAGTTGCCGACTACGCCGAACGGGAAGGGTGGGACCTGCGGATCGTCCGCTCGGGTGAGTTCGACGACGAGGCCTACCTCGCGAATCCGGTCGATCGCTGCTACCACTGCAAGAGCAACCTGTACGACGCCGTCGGCGAGCTGGCGGCATCGTCGCTCGCTGGCGCGGTCGTGATGAGCGGTGCGAACCTCGACGACCTGGGCGAGTACCGACCCGGGCTCACCGCCGCAGCGGAGCGCTCCGTTCAACACCCCTTCGTTGCCGCCGCCGTCACGAAGTCGGAGATCCGAGCGATCGCCCGACAGCTCGACCTCGGCGACGCCGACCTGCCGGCCTCGCCCTGTCTGGCCAGCCGGCTGTACACGGGCACGCGTGTGACCCCGTCGAGGTTGCGGGCGATCGAGGCGGGCGAAGCGCTCGTTCGCGATCGGACCGGCATCGCCGTCGTGCGGTGTCGGGTGAGCGGCGACGCTGTACTGGTCGAGGTGGCCGAGTCAGACCGAGTTCTCGTCTCCGGGTCGATCCTCTCGGGCCTGGCCGACGTCATGTCCACGGTCGAACCGTCGATCACGTCGGTACGGCTCGACGACCTCGCGTATGCGCCGGGACGGGCGTTCGTCGGAGCGAGCGAAACAGCGCCGTGACCCACCAGCACGATCACGACCGACTGCAGCGGATCGGCATGCCCGAAGCGGTGTTGTGCGGCACGAAGACCACCGAGCAGGTGGTGGCGATCGTCGACGAGCTCGCCGCAATCACGACCGAACCACGACTGCTCACCCGTCTCACCGACGAACAGCTGGCAGCCCTCGCCCCAACTGTTGTCGCCCGGCTCGACGACGACCGACTCTCACAGACCGCAATGTTGAACGGCACGCTGCCACAACGCGCCGGTCGCGTCGTCGTCGTCGCCGCGGGCACCTCCGATGCAGCGGTCGCGGGCGAAGCGGCGCGCACGTTGACGTTCAGTGGGGTGCAGTGTCAAACGATCGTCGACGTCGGGGTGGCGGGCCTTTGGCGGCTCGAAGCGCGGCTCGACGAGATCCGTGAGGCCGACATCGTGATCGCTGTCGCCGGTATGGACGCAGCGCTCGTGTCGGTGCTTGGTGGGCTCGTGGCCGCGCCGATCATCGCGGTCCCGACGTCGGTCGGGTACGGCGTCGCAACGGGTGGTACCGCTGCGCTCCACAGTTCGTTGGCCAGTTGTGCGCAGGGTGTCTCGGTGGTCAACATCGACAACGGTTTCGGCGCCGCGTGCGCCGCGGTGCGCATGCTCTCACTGCTCGGTGGCCCGGCCTCGTGACGATCGGTTGGATCGACGGAACCGCCGGGGTGAGTGGCGACATGCTGCTCGGCGCGTTGGTCGACGCCGGCGTCCCGCTCGGGGAGATGCAGGCCCAGATCGACCGGCTCGGACTCGACATCATCCTCCGCGCAGAGTCGGTAGAGCGAGGAGGGCTCGGGGCGACCAAGGTGCATGTCGACGTTCCGACGAGCGACACAGTTCGACGTCTTCCCCAGATTCTCGAGCTGCTCGATCGGCTCGATGACCCGACGCGGCGTCGATCCGTGGCGGTGTTCGAACGGCTGGCCGCCGCTGAGGCGGCGGTACACCGGACGTCGGTCGACGAGGTGCACTTCCACGAGGTCGGCGCGCTCGATTCGATCGCGGACGTCGTCGGCGTGTGCGCCGGTTTCGTGTCACTCGGCCTGGACGCAATTTCGTGCTCGACGCTGAGTCTCGGGAGCGGGTCGACGAGTGGTGCCCATGGCCCGATCCCGGTGCCGGCGCCAGCGGTGCTCGCGGTGCTCAGCGGGATCGGTCAGGTCGCAGCAGGCCCGGCTCCCTATGAGTCGACGACTCCGACCGGCGCTGCGCTCGTTGCTGAATGGGCCGACCTGTGGGGCGCGTTGCCGGCGATGAGGTCGCACACCGTCGGGATGGGTGCCGGCACGAAGGACACCAACGCCGTTGCCAACGTGTGTCGGATCGTGCTCGGCGAACCGCTGGGGGGATCCGAGACCGTCATCCAGATCGACACCAACGTCGACGATCTCGATCCGCGAGCGTGGCCCGAGGCGCTCGCCGCCGCGCTCGCCGCCGGAGCGGTCGATGCGTGGGTCACCCCGATCCTGATGAAGAAGGGTCGGCCGGCCCACACGTTCAGTGCGCTGTGCACGCGTGAGTTCCTCGATGCCGTGTCGGACGCCGTCTTCGCCCAGACCAGCACGATCGGAATCCGTCGTCACACGGTCGAGCGCGACGTGCTCGAGCGCAGCGAGTCGATCGTTGACGTCGATGGTCAGCACATTCGAGTGAAGACGGCACGCCGGCGTGGTGCGGTGGTGAACCGGAGCCTCGAGTGGGATGACGTCGTCGCTGCCGCATCGGCGCTCGACCGGTCGCCGCACGACATCCTGACTGCTGCAACCGCCCGCCTCCCACCCCTGACACTCACGGCTGAAGGGTGAAGGGGGTCAGACACCCGTTGCACGTTCCCCGTTGCACGTTGTGGCGTTCCGAGCAGGGGTTCGCGGGAATCGGAGCGCGACTCGACGCCCTACCTACCGGAAGGTAGGCTGGCGGTCGTGAACGACCAGGAGATCCTCTTCGAGCTGACGCCCGTCGTCGAACAGCTCCTCGAACGTCATCTTGAAACGTCGAAGGAGTGGTTCCCGCACGAGTTGGTCCCGCATGGTCGCGGACGCGACTTCGAGCCGGGGCACGAATGGGCCGAGGCGGATGCCGATCTCGCCGGCCACGAGCTGAGCGCTGAGGTGCGCAGCGCGTTGTACGTGAACCTGCTCACCGAGGACAACCTGCCCTACTACTTCCGCACCGTCGAGTCGCTGTTCGGCGCCGACGGCCCGTGGGGCACCTGGGTGCGTCGATGGACCGCCGAGGAGGGCCGCCACTCGATGGTCATCTACGGCTACCTCGCGGCGACGAGAGCGATCGACCTCGCGCACCTCGAGCGGGGTCGAATGGCGCAGGTGTCGCTCGGCGAGACACCGAATCCGGAAACGCTTCACGACGGCTTCGTGTATCTCGCATTGCAGGAGTTGGCGACGAGGATCTCACACCGCAACACCGGTCTCCAGATGGGCGACCCGGTGGGCTACGAGGTGATGAAGCGGGTCGGCAGCGACGAGAACTTGCACCAGCTCTTCTACCGTGACCTTGCAGCTGCGGCGGTCGAGGTCGACCCGAACGAGATGATGATCGCCATGGAGCGCCAGGTCCGAAACTTCGCGATGCCCGGTACCGGGATCCCCGACTTCGAAGCCCATTCGCGCCGCATTGCGAAGGCCGGCATCTACGACCTCCAGATCCACCACGAGCAGATCCTCGCCCCGGTCGTGCTGCGGCAATGGGACGCTTCCAACATCGGCGGCCTGTCCGGCGAGGGCGCCGCCGCGCAGGAGAAGCTGATGAAGCGGATGGCGACGAGTGAGCGCGTCGCGAAGCGCTACGCCGAGAAGCGCGACAGGGAGCAGTCGTTCCAGCCCGCCTGACGCGGGCGCAGCAGCGTCCAACGACGCCATTCGTTCTGCTACACGGAACGGTTCCGTATCCCGAAGTGCGTGTGTCACACTGTCGGCGATGAGTCGCGCCGGCCGCCGCGGGCCACGGGTCCGCAACCTGGCCGCCGAGCAGCCTGCGCCGCGCCAGCCGCGTCTGATCCGTGAGCCACTGCGGGTCGTGTCCGACGACGAACTCGAGAACATCCACCGCGCATCGCTGCGTGTTCTCGCCGAGATCGGCATCGACTTCCTGCTCCCGGAGGCGCGCCGTCGGCTCGCCGACGTGGGTGCGACCGTCACAGGTGATTCGGCCCGAGTGCGGTTCGATCCCGAGCTGATCGAGACGCTGATCTCCACCGCTCCGAGTGAGTTCACCCTGCACGGCGGCGCGCCAGCACGTGACCTCCACATCGGTGGCGACTGGATCACCTTCGGCTGCGTCGCCTCCGCGCCGAACATCGCCGAACGCGCTACCGGGCGACGCGCCGGCGACCGGAAGGGATTTCAGGACCTCACCAAGCTCGCCCACGTCCTCAATCCGGTGCACTGCTTTCCCGGCGGGTATCCGGTTGAACCGATCGACGTCCATCCGTCCATCCGCCACCTCGAAGCCGCGTGGGACGGCCTCACGCTCTCGGACAAGCCCAACCACGTCTACTCGCTTGGTGGCCAGCGCAACCGTGACGTGATCGAGATGGTGCGGATCGCCCGCGGCGTGTCCGACGTCGAACTCGACGACCAACCATCGCTGATGTCGGTGATCAATGCAAGTTCGCCGCTGCGCTACGACTTGCCGATGCTCGAAGGCATCATCGAAATGGCGGCCCGCAATCAGGTGCTGATCATCACGCCGTTCACGCTCGCGGGAGCGATGGCCCCGATCACGATCCCCGGCGCGATCGTCCAGCAGAACGCCGAGGCGCTCGCCGGGATCGCGTTCGTTCAGGTCGTCAATCCGGGCTCGCCGGTGATGTACGGCGGCTTCACGTCGAACGTCGACATGCGGTCCGGGTCACCCGCCTTCGGGACCCCGGAGTACGCGAAGGCCGCGTTGCTCGGCGGACAACTCGCGAGGCGGTACGGGCTTCCGTACCGGTCGTCGGGTGTGTCCACGTCGAACGCCGTCGACGCGCAGGCCGGCTACGAGACGATGTGGGCGCTGATGGGCGCCGTGCTCGGCGGTGCCAACATGATTCTCCACGCTGCCGGGTGGATGGAGGGTGGCCTGCACGCGAGCCCCGAGAAGATGGTGGTCGACGCCGACCTGTTGAACATGGTGTCGACCTTCCTGCAACCGATCGACGCGTCGGTCGAGGCGCTCGATCTCGCGGTCGAGGCGATCGTCGAGGTCGGGCCCGCCGGCCACTTCTTCGCCACGCAGCACACGCAGGACCGCTACATGTCGGAGTTCTACAGTCCGCTCGTGTCGGACTGGCGCAACTGGGAGACCTGGACCGAGGCCGGCCAGCCCGACGCTTGGGAACGTGCCGAACGCATCGCCCAGATGTTCATTGCCGGCCATGTCGAGCCGCCGATGCCCGAGCACCGGCGCGCCAGACTCCGCGACTTCGTCGACCGTCGAATCGCAGAAGGCGGCGTTCCCACCGACTACTGACCACTCCCTGCCAACAGGTGTCAGACACCCGTTGCACGTTGGCGTTGTACCTCAGCGAAGGAAGAGATGAAGACATCAGCACAGGTTGTCGTGATCGGGGGTGGCGTGATCGGCGCGTCGATCCTGTACCACCTGACGAAGAACGGTTGGCACGACGTCGTCTTGGTCGAGCGCAAGGAACTGACTGCGGGGTCGACCTGGCACTCGGCCGGCGGCATGCACACGCTCAACGGCGACCCAAACGTCGCGGCGCTGCAGAAGTACACGATCGAGCTCTACCAGGAGATCCAGGACATCTCCGGGCAGGATTGTGGCCTGCACCTCACCGGCGGGCTGATGTTGGCCGACACCGAGGAGCGTCTCGACTGGCTGAAGCTGGCGCACTCGCGGAACCGGTACCTGGGTCTCGACACCGAGATCATCTCCATCGCCGAAGCGAAGCAGATCCTGCCGTACCTCGACGAGCAGTACTTCGTCGGTGCGATGTACGACCCGATGGAGGGCCACGTCGACCCATCGGGCGTCACGCACGCCTACGCCAAGGCGGCGCGAATGGCGGGCGCCGAGGTGTATCGCAACAACTGGGCGATGGACATCGTGCAGCGCGGAGACGGCACCTGGGACGTGGTGTGTGAGCAGGGGACCATCAACGCGGAGCACATCGTCAACTGCGGCGGGCTCTGGGCACGCGAGGTCGGCCGGATGTGTGGCATCGAGTTGCCGATCCTCGCGATGGAGCACATGTACCTGCTGACCGAAGCGGTGCCCGGGCTCCTCGACTGGAACCGCGAGTCGGGCCGCGAGGGCCTCCACTGCATGGATTTCGGCGGCGAGATCTACATGCGCCAGGAGGGAAACGGCCTGCTGCTCGGCACTTACGAACGCAACGGCGTTCCGTGGTCGGAGAAGCAGACCTCGTGGGACTTCGGGGCACAGTTGCTCGCCCCCGACCCCGACCGGATCGCCGAATCACTCGAGGTGGGCTTCGCGCATTTTCCGATCTTCAACGAGGTCGGCATCAAGCAGATCATCAACGGGCCGTTCACGTTCGCGCCTGACGGCAACCCGGTGATCGGTCCGGTGAAGGGGCAGCGTGGCCACTGGCTGGCGGTCGGCATCATGGCGGGGCTCAGCCAGGGCGGCGGTGTTGGGAAGACGCTCGCCAACTGGATCACCGACGGCGATCCAGGCGCCGACGTCTGGGGGATGGACTGCGCGCGTTTCGGCGACTTCGCGACTCCCGCGTACACCAACGCCAAGGTACGCGAGAACTATTCGCGACGCTTCCGGATCGCCTACCCGAACGAGGAACTGCCGGCGGCGCGCAAGGTCCGCACGTCGCCGATCTACGACCGACTCGATTCGGCGAACGCCGTGTGGGGATCGTCGTACGGGCTGGAACATGCGCTGTGGTTCCAGCGACCGGGGATGCCGGCTGAGGAAGCGGTCACGCTTCGCCGCTCGGATGCCTGGGACATGGTGGCCGAGGAGTGCGACGCCGTGCGTACCCGCGTCGGGTTGATCGAAACAACGAACTTCGCCAAGTACGAGTTCACCGGTCCGGGAGCGCGGGCCTTCCTCGACCGGTTGCTGACGAACACGATCCCGGCGCCCGGTCGGATGGTGCTCACTCCCATGCTCAATCGTCAGGGTCGCCTCATCGGTGACTTCACGCTCGCCAACCTGACGCCTACGGGCGACGTCGATGCGTTCCATGGGCGCACGGCGACGGGACGCTCGATGGTGATGCCGCTTGGCTCGGAGCGCTTCGTGCTGTTTGGCTCGGGAGTGGCCGAGCACTACCACGAGCGGTGGTTTCTCGAACAGCTCGACGACTGGCAGGCGTCGCGTGATGGGTCTGACCCGTCGCGTGACGCGTCGCGTGATGGGTCTGACCCGTCGCGTGACGTTCGGATGGAGGTGCTGGGGAGGTCGTTGTGTGGACTGTCGATCGCGGGGCCGCGGGCGCGTGACGTGCTCTCCGAGCTCGTCGACGACGACGTGTCCAACGAGGCCTTTCGATTCCTCGACATCCGCGAGGCCTGGGTCGACATGGCGCCAGCGGTCATCGGCCGCCTCACCTACACCGGCGACCTCGGCTACGAGATCTGGATGGACGCGGAGCTCCAGCCGTACGTCTTCGATCGGCTGATGGAGGTGGGGGAGCGGTTCGGCATCCGTCTCTTCGGTGCCCGTGCGCTCGACTCGCTCCGCCTGGAGAAGAACTTCGGGGCATGGGCCACCGAGTACAGGCCGATCTACACCCCGCGCAGCGCCGGGTTGGGGTGGTGCGTCAAGGTCGACAAGGGGGACTTCGTCGGACGGGATGCGGTTGTCGCCGCCGCAACCGAACCGGCTCCGCACCAACTCTCGTTCTTCGCCGTCAACGTCGGCAGCGGAGATGGTGCCGCCGACGTGATCGGTGACGAACCCATTTGGCTGATCGCCCCGGACGGATCCGAGCAGGTGATCGGATGGGTCACGAGCGGCGGGTATGCCCACCACAGCCGAGCGTCGGTGGCGGTCGGCTACGTACGTCGAGAGCACACCGATCGGCCGGGCGAGATCGAGATCGAGATCCTCGGCGTTCGTCGTTCGGCGACGCAGTTGCACGAACCGCTCTTCGATCCGAGCGGGTCACGCATGCGCAGCTGAGATCAGCCGTCGTTCGCGCAGCCGAGGGCGGCATCGTAGAGTTCGTCGCCGATCTCGTCGACGGTCTTGCCCTCGAGTGCAGACTTGAGGCACTCGGTGTCGATCGTGGGGTCGTCCTCGCCATACGAAGCGACCAGCGCGTCGAGGTAGCTCGCGGCATCGACGCACTCGCTGAAGATCCTTTCGCCGATCGCTTCACCCTCAGCGGAGATGTCGGCGTCGCCCTCGAGGCCGGCGTCAGCAAGCGCCTTCGCGTCGGCATCGCTGAGTTCGCCCACGGTCTCGTTCACGCAGTCACGGTCGAGTTCGAACCCTGCGTCGCCGGCGCCGGTCATGAGCAGATCCGCCACCTTGCCCTGATCTTCGCTGGCTTCGTCTGAGCCGCCGTCGCTCGAGCCGCATGCGGTGAGGACGAGTGTGGCAGCCGCAAGGCAGGCAGTGATGGTGGTACGCATCGGGATTTCCCTTCGAGGGTGTGGAAACTGAAAGATCGTGACACATCGCACGCCATCGAGGCCGCCGATTCGCCGTGGCCGAGGATGCCCCTCTGTCCAGTCGTCAGAGATCGTTGGCGGCCAGGAACGAACGGTAGATGTCGAGGAGTGATTGTTTCTGCACGTCGGTCAATGCCTCGTCGAGCATGATCGCGGACTCGGTGGTGACCTCGTCGGTCGTGTCGCTGCTCTCCAGGTTGCGCCCGAGGAACCGCAGCAGTCGTTCGGTCGGAACGTTCAGTGCGTCGGACAATCCGTGCAGCACCCGTACCGACGGCTCGTGGAGCCCGCGTTCGAGTTGGCTGAGGTAGGCGTCGGACAGATCGGCGAGTTTTGCCAACTCGCGTTGCGACATCTCGGCCAGCTTGCGCTGGCTGCGGATGAACTCGCCGAAGGTGTCGCTGCCCGTCGAGGTTGACTCGGTCATGGTGATGTCGATCCTAGATGTGCGGCTGGGTGGCGCGGGTCATGAAGTGTGGATGGGGACGCGGACGAGCCCGAACCGTGGGGGGAACGGCTCGGGCTCGATCGACTTCGTTGGTGCCGCCCGGAGGCGGCGGGGATCACTTGGCGGCCTTGGTGGCCTTCGTCTTCGCGGTGGTGGCAACGCCGGTCGGCAGCATGTGGACGACGCGAGCGGTGAAGTCACGGTTGATCGAGACGGCCTGCTCGACGAAGTCGATGTAGCGGGCGCCAGCTTCGGACGGTGTGAGCAGCTTGTCGGCGAGCGGCAGCTCGACGTTCGGCATCCGGTCGGCGGTGCGCACGGCGCCGTCGACGACGCGGCGGTTCACGCTGACGATGGTGTCGAGGATCTGCTCGGTGGTATCGACGACCGTCTTGGCGGCGTTGTCGATGTTCTCGGTGATCTGTGTGGGGACGTTCATGATGTGCTCCTGGGTTCTGATGGCCAGGCGCTCGGTGCGCTTGGTCCTTGTTCCTACTGCGTAGTATACCACGCAATGCGTGGAAGTCAATATGTCTGCAAGAAATAGTACGCACAACGCTCGGGCGAGTGTGTGAGAAGCTGCTGTCATCGTTGCCGAGTCCACGAACCGACCCACCGCCCGCATCGACCAGTGGTTGTGGTCGGTCCGGCTCACCAAGACCCGCGCCGACGCGGCGAGCGCGTGCCGTGCCGGTCACGTCAAGATCAACGGCAAGACGGCCAAGCCGTCGTCCTCGGTGGCCGCCGGCGACACGGTGGAGGCCCGGCTCGCGCAACGTCAGCGGATCGTGGAGGTCACTCGAATCATCGTCAAACGCGTCGGCGCAGCGATTGCCGTCGAGTGTTTCGTCGACCACTCACCCCCGCCGCCCGAACGGCCACCAGACGTTTCATTCGCCGAACGGGACCGTGGTGCCGGACGACCGACCAAGCGGGATCGGCGCCGTATCGACCGCCTCCGCGGTCGCTGACGATTGCGCCGGGGAGCGTCGCGGCGGGCGCCGCACTGGGGCGGCACGAGTGGTCGCGGTGCCGACCAACGATCCAGTAGCGTTTCGGCCTCTGGCTGCCACCGAATCGGAATCCTCCGCCGCGGCCCCGGCCGTCTCGAGCGACGTCGAGATCGACACGTCGACGCGTCCCGCGTCGCCGGGCCTACGGGGCATGTGGGCGCTGTTCCTCGGCCTCGGAGTGTTGATGGTCGGCAACGGCCTCAACGGTGCGCTGATCGGCGTACGGTCAGGCACAGAGGGCTTCAGCGTCGTCGTGACCGGCGTGATCATGGCGGCCTACTTCGCCGGGTTCCTCATCGCGCCGACCTCGGTGGTCCGGATGATCGCCTCGGTCGGCCACATTCGTGTCTTCGCGGGGCTCGCATCGACGGCGTCGAGCGCCGTCCTCGTGCACTCCGTCCTCGTCACCCCGGTCGCATGGGTCGCGATGCGATTCGTCTTCGGGTTCTGTTTTGCCGGGCTCTATATCGTGATCGAGTCGTGGTTGAACGAATTGTCGACACCGGTCAACCGCGGCCGCACGCTGGCGGTCTACATGATCGTGTCGATGTCGGGCCTCGGCATCGGGCAGTATCTGATCGCGGCGGCCGACCCAAGCACGTTCCGGTTGTTTGTGCTGTCGTCGGTGCTCGTCTCTATGGCCCTCGTCCCGATCACGCTGGCCGGTACTGCCAAAGTCCCCGAGATCCGACTGCCCGAACCGGTCTCGGTACGTGAACTGTGGCGAGTCGTTCCCACGGGCGTGACGGGCTCGTTCTCGACCGGGGCGGCGACGGGCGTGCTGTTCGGTCTCTCCGCGGTGTACGCCGCCGGCGTCGGGTTCTCGATCGAGCGGACCGCTGTGTTCCTCCTTGCTCCAACCGTCGGCGGCGTCGCCATGCAGTGGCCGGTCGGAAAACTCTCGGATCGCTTGCGCCGCCGCACCGTGATCTTCGGAGTTTCGGTTGCTGCTGCCGGACTGTGCGCGCTCGGCGTCGTGGTGCCCAGCGACCACCCGTTGGTGCTGTTGATCATGCTCGGGATCGGTGGCGCGTTGTTTCCGCTGTACTCGTTGGTCGTTTCGTACACGCTTGACTGGACCGCAGTCGAGAAAACGGTCGGCGTGTCAGGAACGCTGGTTCGGACCAACGGGACAGGTGCACTCGTCGGACCGCTCGTCACGGCGCCCTTGATGGCGTGGCTTGGGCCGGCCCTGTTCTATTGGGCGATGGGAGGGTTCTTCGCCGTCGTCATCGCGTTCGTCTCGTATCGCATCCTGTTCCGCGAGGCCCTCCCGCAGGAGCGAGAGCGCCCGTACGTCCCGTTCCCCGCCCGGGCAACAAGTGTTGCGTTCAAGCTCATCGCTGCACCGAAACGTGTCGGACAGCGGGTCGGCAAGAACGTCGTCACGCGCCAGCATCCGCAGCGGTCAGTCGCCGAAGAGTCCGGGGAGGGGAATTCGGCGTTGCCGCTCGACGACGGAGGCCGCAGCGCCGACGGTTGAGGCGCGAGGTCAAGCGAGTGTGCGCTCGCGCCAGATCTCGGTCGTGTCGACCTGGTTGAAGGTGAAGAGGTGGATCCCGTCGATCCCGAGCGGCTGGAGGTCGCCGGCGAGTGGGCGGAGCAGTGCGTCGGGCTCGAAATTTCGTTGCGTCATCAGTTTGCCGAGCGCCTTTCGGTTCTTCGACAAGTAGCGCAGCGACGTGCCGACGCCGAGCCGCATCCCCATGGTCATCAGCTTGGTCGCATCGATCACGCCGGGTACCCCGAGATGAACTGGGATCGTCAGACCGGCCGCACGTTCGCTGCGCAACCAGTTGCAGATCCGCTCGGCGGAGAAGCACATCTGGGTCGACACATGTGCGGAACGGCCGCTCGCCAGGATCAACTCCTGCTTGCGATGGAGCGCGTCGTGGAGCTGCTCGTTGGTGATCAGCGGGTGCGTGTCGGGGTATCCGGTGTACCCGATGTGGTCGACCTGTCGCCGCTCGGGGCCGTCGGCATCGTCGAGCGTGAGGAACGCGTCGAGGAATTCGATCGCGTCGAAGAAGCACCCGGGAGGATCGGCGTCACCACCGACGACGAAGATCTCGCGGATGTCGAGCTCACGGAGTCGGGCGTGGATTTCGGGGAGGTGCTCGGGGGAGCGGACCATCCGCGCTGAAATGTGGGGTGTGACACGGTGGCCGGCTGCGAGCAGACGTTCGGACTCGTCGAGTGTCGCCTCGATCGATTTCGCCGGTGAGCAGGTCATCGAGATCGACGAGGCAGGCCGGAGTTCGGACACCGCCCGCTCGAGTGACTTCATCGGGATGAGCTCGATCTTCGCAGCGGCGATCATCCGGCGGAGATGAGGCGTGTCCGGCCGGACGAGCGGTCGACGTAGACGGCGACGGGAGCCGGATGCCGAGGGGAAGGTTGCAGGCTTGATGGCCATGGGTACGAGCCGTCAGCTGAGGCCGACGATGTCGCCGTTCTCGTCGATGTCGATCGATTGCAGCGCCGGGGTCTTGCCGAGCCCGGGCATCGTGCGCATGTCGCCGCAGATCGGGTACACGAAGCCGGCGCCGACCGATGCCCTGACCTCGCGGACGGGGAGTGTCCAGCCGGTCGGTGCACCCTTCAGCTTCGGGTCGTGGCTCAGCGAGAGGTGCGACTTGGCGATGCAGACAGGCAGGTTGCCGAACCCGTTCGCCTCGTAGGTGTCGAGTTGTGTGTTGGCCTGCGGGCTGAACGACGCGCCGTCGGCGCCGTAGACCTGTCGGGCGACCGTCGTGATCTTGTCGCGTAGCGACATGTCGTCGGGATAGAGCACCTTGAAGTTGCTCTCCTCCCCGGCGGCGTCGGCCACCGCTTCGGCGAGTTCGACCGCCCCTTTGCCGCCGTCGGTGAAATGCGTCGACACTGCGGCCCTCGCGTCGTACTCGGCGGCGATTTCCTTGATTGCCTCGATGTCGGCGTCGTGATCACCGGGGAACACGTTGATCGCGACCACCGGCGTGCACCCGTGGATGCGCATGTTCTCCAACTGCTTGCGCAGGTTGTCGCCACCTTGATGGACCTCATCCGGGTTCTCCTTGAGGAGGTCCTCGGGCAGCGGCCTGCCAGCCACGATCTTGTGGTTGCCGGAATGCGCCTTGAGTCCGCGCACCGTCGCGACGAGCACCGCGGCGTCGGGAGCGAGCCCCGAGGCTCGACACTTGATGTTGAAGAATCGCTCGGCTCCCATGTCGGCCCCGAAGCCCGCCTCGGTGATCAGGTAGTCGCCCATGTGGATCCCGACACGGTCGGCCACAATTGACGAGTTGCCGGTGGCGATGTTGCCGAACGGGCCCGTGTGGACGAGCGCCGGGGTGTTCTCCAGCGTCTGCATCAGGTTCGGTTTGATCGCCTCGCGCAGGATGACCGCCATCGCGCCAGCCACCTTCAGGTCTTCTGCGGTGACGGGTGTGCCCGCCTTGGTGTAGCCGACGACGATGCGCCCGAGTCGCTCGCGCAGGTCCTGGAGCGATGTGCACAATGCGAGTGTCGCCATTACCTCCGACGCAGCTGTGATGTCGAAGCCGGTCTCGCGCGGGATGCCATCGAGGCGGCCGCCGAGACCGATCACGCCATTGCGTAGTGAGCGGTCGTTGACGTCGATCACCCGTCGCCAGGTGATGTTGTGGAGGTCGAGTTCGGTTTCGTTGCCGTGATAGAGGTGGGCGTCGAGCGCGGCCGAACACATGTTGTGCGCCGCGGTGACGGCGTGCATGTCGCCGGTGAGGTGCAGATTGAGCAGCTCCATCGGGACGACCTGGCTGTAACCGCCGCCGGCGGCGCCACCCTTGATCCCGAACGTAGGTCCCATCGAGGGTTGGCGGATGGCGATCACGCCGAGCTTGTCGATGTGGCTGAAGCCCATCCCGAGCCCGACCGTCGTGGTCGTCTTCCCCTCGCCGAGCGGGGTCGGGGTGATCGCCGACACCACGACGTATTTCGCTCGGGGGCGACCCTGCATCTTCTCGATCGCTTCGAGCTGGATCTTCGCGGCACCGGATCCGTATGGCTCGAGGTGCTCGAGCGGAACCCCGGATGCATCGGCGATCTCGGTGAGCGGACGGAGCGTCGCCTGTGATGCGATCTCCAGGTCGGATGGGAACCCCATTGTTCGTTCTCCCTCGCGGTTGAGCCGACGCGGGTGATCCGACCGGCGACTGCAGGGTTCCGCAATGCGGAACGGTTCCATCATACAGAACGGAAGGAGGTGTGTCGAACGGCATGCCGACCGCCGTCGAGATGACGACCAGCATCAACTGCGAGACCGAAGGCAACGGGAACACCCGCAGCAAGGAGAACGCAACGGTCCGCAGCAATCCGATCCGAAGCTCGCTGCTGGCTGATCGCTCAGCCGGCCGACAGCGGCGCGCCGAGTCGGCTCGTCACTGCAGCGCGGACCTGGGCATCGAAGGAGTTGACGTGGGCCTCGATCAGTGTCGCGACGCGGTCGGCGTCACCGGCGACGAGGGCGTCGTGGATCGCGACGTGTTCGTCGACAGCCTCACCCATGTCGGCGACGTCGGCGAGGTACATGTGCCACAGCCGATCCGACTGCGCGTACAGCGTGTCGAGCGTGGCGGTGAGGAACCGGTTGCCGGCGGCACGCCAGATGATCTCGTGACAGCGACGGTCGAGTGCGATCAGCGCAACCGGCTGTTTGCCCGGCTCGGCGGTCTCGGCGAGCACCGCGGCCATCTCGTTCCAGTCGTCCGTCGTGCCACGCTTGGTGGCGAGCCGGGCGGCGTAGGGCTCCATGATCGCCCGCGTCTCGTACAGCATGGAGAGTTCGTCGACATCGATCGCGCTGACGAACATCCCGCGGCGTGGAATGACGGTGACGAAGTGGTCGCGGGCGAGACGCTGCAGCGCCTCGCGGATCGGGGTGCGGCTCATGTCGAGTGCGACCTGCAGATCCGCTTCGCGGACCACGTCGCCCGGTGCGAGGTCGAGGCGGATGATCATCCGGCGGATTTCGTCGTACGCACGCTCGGCGAGCGACAGCGACTGCGGTTCCGCGATTGACACGCCCGTCATACTCTGTTGATATATCACCACTGTCAAGTGATCCCGCTTGTTCTGGGTCGAGCTCGTCTCGCAGTCCGCAACGAATCCGACCCAGAACCACCGACTCTCAGAGGAACGCCCATGAGCGAACAAGAAGTCCCCACCTCAGCAAAGGCCGTCGTGATCGGCGCCGGCATCGTCGGCAACTGCCTGGTGGGCCACCTCGCCCGCCTCGGCTGGACCGACATGGTCTTGCTCGACAAGGGGCCGCTGCCGAACCCCGGTGGCTCCACCGGCCACGCGTCGAACTTCATCTTCCCCGTGGATCACAACAAGGAGATGGCGCTGCTCGGCGTGCAGAGCGCGAACCAGTACCGCGACCTGGATCGCTCCGTCGATTCCGGTGGCATCGAGGTCGCTCGCAGCCAGGAACGGATGGACGAACTGCAGCGGCGGATGACCTCGGCGAAGGCCTGGGGTGTCGAGGCGCACTTGCTCACGCCCGAGCAGGTCAAAGAACACGTGCCGTTCATCAACGACGAGGTCATCCTGGGCGGCTTCTACTGCCCATCGGTCAGCGTCGTGGACTCGCTCGACACCGGCACGCTGTTCCGCAACGAGGCGATTGAGAAGAGCGGCCTCCAGGTGTTCGCGAACACCGAGGTGCTCGACGTCGAGACCGAAGACGAGCCGGCGACCGGTCTCCAGAAGGTGACCGCCGTCGTGACCGACAAGGGACGCATCGAGGCCGAGTACGTCGTGATCGCATGTGGCGTGTGGTCGAACCGCATCGCGAACATGGCCGGCGCGACGATCCCGCTCGTACCTGCCGTTCACCAGATGGCCGACGTGGGGCCGATCGACGTGCTCGCAGAGACCAACAACGAGATCGCCTACCCGATCGTCCGCGACATGGACACGTTCTGTTACGAGCGCCAGTCGTCGGGTTCGATGGAGGTGGGCTCGTACGCCCACCGGCCGATCCTTCACCATCCCGATGAGATCCCCTCCAACGACGAGGCCGCGCTCAGCCCGACCGAGATGCCGTTCACGGCCGACGACTTCGACCAGCAGATGGAAGAGGCGATCGAGCTGATGGACATGCTCGGCGACGCCGAGATCAAGTACGCGATCAACGGTCTGCTCTCGCTCACCCCCGACGCGATGCCTTGTCTTGGTGAGACCACGGAGGTGCGCAACCTTTGGTCGGCGGCTGCGGTGTGGGTGAAGGAAGGTCCGGGTATGGCGCAGGTCGTCGCCGAGTGGATGACCTACGGCTACCCCCGCGTGATCGACGCGCACGGCGCCGACATCGCCCGGTTCTACGAGCCAGAGCGCAACGACGAGCACATCTGGGCGCGGGCCGAGGAGCACTTCAACAAGACGTACGGCATCGTCCACCCCGCTGAACAGTGGGAGTCGCGCCGCAACCTGCACGTGTCGCCCTTGTTCGAACGCGAGGAGCTGCTCGGCGCGTTCTTCTTCCAGGCGCGCACGTGGGAGCGCCCGCAGTGGTACGAGTCGAACGCCGACCTCGTCGAGCGCTACGGCGTGGCCGAGCGGGAAGTCGAGTGGGACAATCGCTGGTGGAGCCCGATCACGGTCGGCGAGCACCTCAACATGCGCGAGAACGTCGGCGTGGTCGACCTTTCAGCGTTCCACAACTTCGAGATCTCGGGCCCGGGCGCTGTGGAGTTCGCCGACTATCTCTCGGTCAACAAGATCGGCCCGGTCGGTCGAGCGACGTACACGCCATGGCTCACGCCCGATGGCGGCTTCCACTCCGACTTGACGATGCACCGCGTCGCCGACGACACGGTGATCGTCGTGACCGGCGTGTTCGACGGCGGGCGCGACCTGTCGTGGATGAAGAAGTACATGCCCAAGGACGGCTCAGTGACCGTCACCGATCGGACACGGGAGATCTCGACGCTCGGACTGTGGGGTCCGAACGCGCCGGCGACGCTGGCGAAGCTCACCGATGCCGATCTGTCGTTCGACGGATCGCCATACGGCTCGCTTGTCGAGGTGAAGCTGAACTGCGGGGGCGAGGAGATCGATGCGACACTGTTCCGCATCTCCTATGTCGGCGACTCCGGTTGGGAGATCTACGTCGCGTGGGACGATGCGCCGAAGCTGTGGGACGCGTTGATGGAGGCTGGTGCAGACCTGGGTATCCGGCCGACCGGTGGTGGTGTCTACGGCACCTCGGGCCGTATCGAGAAGGGCTACCGCCTGCAGGGCGCCGAGCTCGAGAGTGAGTACAACCCGCTCGAAGCCGGCCTCGCTCGCCCGAAGGTGAAGGCGGCCGACTTCATCGGCAGAGAGGCCTACCTGGCAGCTCGTGAGGCCGGTGAGCCGGAGGTGTTGATGTGCACGATGACGGTCGACGACCAGACCGATTCACAGGGTCGCACTCGTTGGATGCAGGGTGGCAACGAGCCGCTGTGTGATCTCGAGGGCAACACGATCTACGACAGCCACGGCCGCGTGTCGCGGGTGACGACAGCGGGCTACGGCCCCTCGGTCGGCAAGGTCATCCTGATGGGTTACCTACCGCGTGAGATGGCCAGGGCCGGCACCAAGTTGCAGGTGATGTACATGAACGAGTTCTTCCCGGTGACCGTGGTCGGCACCGACGGCCCGTTCGATCCGAGCGATTCGCGGCTCAAAGGATGAGCTCCCTGAGCCCCGCGATTCGGCCCGACGACTTCGTGAGTTTCGGCGGTTCCCAGGCAGGCGGGTTCTCACGGAGTCGCTGCTTGGGAGTGAGGTGGGCGACATGAGAGTCCTCGTCTGTGTGAAGCGGGTCCCCGCGCCGGGGGCGAAGATCAACATCACCGAGGACGGTCAGGCGGTCGACGCGACCAACCTCGGCCACACGATGTCGCCGCACGAGGAGTGTGCGCTCGAATTGGCGGTGCAGCTGGTCGAGGCACACGGAGGCGAGTCGCACGTGTTGACGCTGGGCGTAGCCGAGGCCGACGAGCAGTGCCGCTGGGCCGCGTCGATCGGGATCACCAAGGCGACGCTCGTCGACATCGGGTCGATGGACTGGGATCCGCAGCGAACCGCTCGCGCGCTCACCGACGCGATTCGGTCGATCGAGGAGGCCGATGGCGCGTTCGATGTCATCATCTTCGGCAACGAATCGGCCGACACCGGCGGATTCCAGGTCGGCATCCGCGTGTCCCGTGCGCTCGGCCGGCCGATGGTCAACGCGATCAAGGGCGTCGAGATTTCCGAGGACGGCACGGTCGTGGAGGCTCGTCGTGAGACCGACACCGGCTTCGAGGTGTACCGGCTCCCGATGCCGTGTGCGGTCGGCGTGAAGGAAGGCATCACCTGGCCGCGCTATCCGACGATGCGCGGGCGGTTGGCGTCGAAGAAGCTCGTCGTCGAGGTGGCCTCCTCCGATGCGGCACCCGGTGGGCAGACGAAGATCCGCCTCAACCGGCCGGAGGAAAAGGTGTCGGAGACCGTGATCCTCGGCCACGGTCCCGAGGCCGCACCGGCCGTCGTCGAATTGCTGAAGGAACTCGGGTTGATGTCATGAGCGCCACCAACATTCCCACCCACCCCGGCGGCCCGGCCCGCCCGACGGTGCCAACGCGTGAGGGCTTTGCGCTCCCTGACCGCGAACCCCTCACTCGAACGACCGGTGGGGGGATGCGATGAGTGTGCTCGTGGTGGTCGAACACGATCGTGGGCAGATGGCTGACGCCTCGCTCGAGGCATTGGCGTTCGCCGCCGACGTCGCGGCGCAACTTGGCGTTGGCGTCGAGGCGTTGCTGATCGGCGCAGATGCCGGCGCGCTTGCCGACGAGTGCGCCGCGCATGGCGCAACGACCGTGCATCACGTCGCCGATGCGTCGCTGATCGACTACAGCCCTGATGCGTATGGGGCCGCAGTGGCTGCAGCCGCCGGTGCGTTGTCCTTGTCGGCGATCGTGGCCAGCGGCTCGGATCGCGGCAACGAAGTGCTGGCGTACGCATGCGCCGAACTCGATTTGCCGTTCGTGGCGAACTGCCTCGCCGTCAAGCCAGCCGACGACTGGGAGATGACCCGCGTGCAGTGGGGTGGGTCGTTGAACGAGGAGGCACGACTCACGTCGTCGATGCCGATCCTGTCCGTGGCGCCGCACGCGGTCGAGGTCGCCGAGCCGGTGGCCGGTGCGAAGGCGACCGTCCAGATGCTCGATGTCTCGCTGTCCGACTCGTCGATGGCGACGATGATCCAAGACCGGATCGTGCTGTCCGAGGGCGTGACGCTGGCGACTGCGCCAGTCGTGGTTGGTGGTGGCCGCGGCGTCGGCTCGGCGGAAGGGTTCGAGGTGCTCGAGGCGCTGGCAGCCAAACTCGGTGGAGTCGTCGGATGTAGTCGAGCAGTCACGAACAACGGCTGGCGTCCGCACTCGGACCAGGTGGGTCAGACCGGGACGCGCATTGCACCGCAGCTCTACATCGCGTGCGGGATCAGTGGAGCGATCCAACACTGGGTCGGTGCGAAGGCGGCGAAGAAGATCCTCGCCATCAACACCGACCCGGCCGCCAACATGGTCGTCAAGGCCGACTACGCCGTCATCGGTGATCTCTTCGACGTCCTCCCCGCCATTACCGACGCCGGCTGATCTGCCCATCGTTCGCGTCCGCCGCGGCGTCGGAAGCCGACGTGAAGCCGGACCAGAACGCCACAGCGGTTCATCGCAGCGCGAAGATCACCGACCTCGGTACCTGCAAGAACCCGATCCGCCCAGCCTGAGGCCGGCGGAATAGTCGCCGGTCGTCATCGGTTCAAGTGTGCATGGCAACGATTGATCTGACAACTGATGCATTCGAGGAGACTGTGCTCGGCGACGGCATCGTGCTCGTCGACTTCTGGGCCGACTGGTGCGGGCCGTGCAAGTCGTTCGCGCCGGTCTTCGAGGCGGCGTCGGAACAGCATCCCGACATCTCGTTCACGAAGGTCGACACCGAAGCCGAGCAGCAGATCGCTGGCGCGCTCCAGATCCGGTCGATCCCAACGTTGATGATCTTCCGCGACGGCGTGCAGCTCTTCTCGCAGGCCGGCGCGCTGCCGGGGCACGCGCTCGAAGACCTCATCGGTCAGGTGAAGGAACTCGACATGGACCAGGTCCGCGCCGAGATCGCCGCCGAACAGGCCAGCGCTGACGCCACCGGCTGAGGCAGGGCGGCGACCCCGTCGCCGTTACTGGTAGGTGAGCTCGAGTTCGAGGCCTTGGAGGCCGCGCAGAATGAAGCTGCTGCCGTAGCGGAGTGAATCCGGCTCGACGACCTTGATCGTGTCGAGGCGAGCTGCCATGACCTTCAGCGCTGTGACGGCTTCGAGTCGAGCGAGTGCGGCGCCGAGGCAGAAGTGGATGCCGTGTCCGAACGCGATGTGGCTGTTGAGGCTTTCGCGGTCCGGGTTGAACCCTTCGGGATCCTCGAACACCCGGTCGTCATGGTCGGCCGAGCCGTACATGACCCAGATCGTCGACCCCTTCGGAATCGGCGTGCCGGCGACCTCGGTGTCCTCGAGGACGATTCGGAACAGACCCTGGTTCGGGCTCGCCCAACGCAACCCCTCTTCGACCACCTTTGCGGCACGCGACGGGTCGGCCTTCAGCTTCTCCCACTCGTCGGGATGCTGACCCAACTGCACCATCAGATCCGCGAGCAGGCTCGCGGTCGTCTCACTTCCGGCGACCTGGATCTGGCGGATGATCGAGAGCATCTCGGGGATGTCGAGCGGCCCGCCCTCGACCTCGTCGTCGGCCGGCAGCTCCGCGTTGACCAGGTCGGTCAGGAAGTCGTCGCGTGGCTCGGCGCGGCGCGCTTCGAGCTCGCTCACGAAGTAGTGCTGTTGCTCGATGATGTCCCGCTCGGCAGCCACGCGCTCGTCGTCGCTGATGACGCGGCCGATCGACGCCACCGACGAATCAGCCCACTTCTTGAACTCGGCCCGATGGGTGTCGGGCACCTCGAGGATCGTGGCGACTGCCGCGACCGGCAGCGGCACGGCAAACTGGTTGAGGAAGTCGACTCGAGGAGCACGCTCGAACCCGTCGACCAGCTCCTCGCAGATCCGGCGGATGTCCGGCTCGAGCAGTGAAACCCGCTTGGGAGTGAACGCCATCGAGACGAGTCGGCGATACCGGGTGTGTGACGGCGGGTCCTCGGTGAGCATCGTCGACACGTTCGGCCACCCGTCTGCGTAGACCTCCTTCAGGCGGGCTCGCAGCTCCGGCGATGCCTTCGCCCCGGAACCCCCGAACTGCGAGGAGAACGTCTTGTGGTCGTGCAGGATCCGCTTCACGTCCTCATGGCGCGACACGGCGAACACTCGCTCACCCGTGCGGCCGACCGTTGCGCCGTCCAGCTCCAACACAGGCGCTTCATCGCGCATTGTCCGGTAGTGCGGGTAGGGGCACTGCACGACGTCGTCGTCGGTCGCGTCGAACGTGACGGGTCCGGCCTCGGCGGCGCTCATCGTGCGATCCACTCGTCGAGGATCGCGTGGAAGTGACGCGGCTTCGTCTCTTGGTAGTCGGCGAACGTGACCCCCGGTTTGAGCATCGCCTCCAACCCGGACTGCACCTCGGGCAGGTTGTAGACGTCCTGGTTGAAGACACGTCCGAGCATCCCGAGCTCGGTCGCGACGGTCCAGTCGTCGTCGTCGTTCAGCCAGTGGATCGGAGCGGCGGGTGGACGTTCGCCGACGAAGGGTGAGAGGAACATGCACTCCATAATGGACCGCCGATGGTCGTTGCCGTACGGTCGGAAGCGATAGACGATCCGGTTGTAGGCACCCCACGGATGAAAATTCGGGAAGACGGTGTAATAGATGCTCTCGGTCAACTCGGCGTCGCAGAGCTCGTCGGCCCGGTCACCGATCGCCGGCCGGAGCGATGCCCGAGCCGACTCGGCAGCGAGATGACGTGCTGTCTCGCCATCCGGAACCACCGCCTTCGGCTCCTCGTCGAGGTTGCGGTCGCTCATCGCGTCGAAGATCTCCTGCTGCGACGGCTCCCAGGTGACGTGGGGGCTCGGCACGCCGTTCGGTGAGATGGCCCGGCAGAAGTTGCCGAACACGTCGTACTGGCTGATCGCGTCACCGAGGCTCGGCAACAGTTGCGGATGGGTGGCGACCACATGGAATGCCTCCATGAACGCCTCCTGGGCGACCTTCCAGTTGCAGTCCATGACCTTGGCGACGTGGGCTTCCTTGTAGCGGTCTTCGAGCGGCCACCGGTCGAAGTGGGCGTCGAGGTCGCCGAGGAAGTCCTCCAACGGTTCGCATTCCGGATCCATGTTGATGAATACGAATCCACCCCACGTGTCGACGCGGACGTCGGTGAGCGCCCATTCGGCGGGTTCGAGCCGCGGGAAGTCCCATTGGCACGGCACCTGCTTCAAGCAGCCGCCGAGCTCCCAGGCGAACCCGTGGAAAGCGCAGCGCAACTCGGTGTCACGACCGCGCGACTCCTTCAGCTTCCGGCCGCGGTGCGGGCACACGTTGTGGAACGCCTTGATCTCGCCGGACTCGGTGCGGGCAACCAGGATCGAACGGCCGACGATGTCGTACGACAGATGGTCGCCCGGCTCGGGGATGTCCTCCTCGCGGCACGCCATCTGCCACGCCTTCATCCACACCTTCTCGACTTCGAGCTTGTGGAATTCGGCGCTCGTGTACCGCTCGACCGGGACATCGGCTTCGCTCGGCGGCATCGGGGAGAACCAGCGCAGCACCTCGGGCACCTCGTGGCTGTCGGTGTCGAGCAGCTCCTGGTAGCTCAGCGTGGGGCGCTGGGTGTAGTCGATGGTCATCGGGCGTCCTCCAGGTCCGTTGAGACGTCGCTTGCCGCTTCGGTGGATCGGAAGCGGGGGAGGACGGCCAGGCGCGCTGGGAGTTGTGGTCCCGCGAGCCAGCCGCACAGGTGTGGGTCGGCATGGCGAAGATCGCCACTGATCCACTCCCCGTCGGGTGTGAAGGTCCCGGTCACTCCCTCTCGCGATGTCACGTCGACGTTCCCGTCGTCGCGCACGTCGTAGAGCGCCCCGCTCAATGCATGTCGTCGTTGTCGCACCGTTGCCCCCTCTGGCTCAGCGATTCGTTCAACCTGACAGACGATCGGGTTCGCGTAGCAGGGCCAAAGGTCCCAGAATTGATCGTTCGGTCAATTCAGTCGAGATCGGGTTCGTCCCGATGGCCCCCGATCGGCCATGGCCTCACAGATCGTTTCGCTGCCGTCTTGACCCTTGTTGTGGTCCGGTCGGGCGTCGGTATCCGACGTCGAGGCGGACCAGAAGCGGAGGACGGGCCATGGGCTTGGGGCGCTCCGGCGGGAGTCCGTGGTGGCACCGCGCGTAGCGTCGACAAGATGACCGATGAGCTGTTGTACGAGGTGACCGGACACGTCGGCGTGATCCGGTTCAACCGACCCGAACGGATGAACACCATCACACCGGTGATGCTCGACGCGCTCTCGAGGCGGCTGGTCGAAGCCGATCGTGACCCGGCAGTCCGGGTGATCGTGATCACCGGCAACGGTCGGGCATGGTGCGCGGGCCTCGATGTCGGTGCTGCTGCTTCGGGTGAGGGGATCGGCGGCGATACCAGCAACATGGGCGGGGGCGAGTTCAATCTTCGCGATGCACCGCCGATCGTGCTGAACAAGATCGACACGCCGACGATCGCCGCGCTCAACGGTGGTGCCGCCGGCTACGGCATGGATCTGGCGTTGGGCTGCGACATCCGGATCGCTGCAGACACCGCGAAGTTGTCGGCGGCGTACACCGCCCGTGGACTCGTCCCTGAGTCGGGCGGCACCTGGTTGCTGCCACGCATCGTCGGGTGGTCGAAGGCGGCCGAACTCCTCTTCACCGCCCGAACCCTCACGGCTGCCGAGTCGTTGGAGCTCGGTCTCGTCAGCAACGTCGTGCCCGGCGACGACCTGATCGACGCGACGATGCGCCTGGCCGGTGAGATCGCAACCAATGCGCCCTTGGCCATCCGCGCGGCGAAGCGGATGATGCGGCACGCGATGACCGAAGACTTCGAGGACCACGTCCAACGGCAGTACCTCGCGCTGCTCCCGCTGTTCGCGAGCAAGGACTTCCGCGAGGGGCTGTCCAGCTATCTCGAGAAGCGTCCACCCGACTTCCAGGGTCGATAGGCGCCGTCTTCGGACATCGTTCTGGGTTGGATCCGATGCGGGACCCGAGACGAATCCGATGCAGAAACCCCGATGGTGGGGCCAATCGCCTCGATCGGTGCAACCTGCCTCCCGGGGCGCGGTACTGTCCGAGCCGTTGACCGGGCTCGCCGATGCGGCCGGTTGGAGGAAACGTGAGCACACACACCGAGGTCGCCGAGACACTCGCCGCACTGGCCGAAATGGCCCACAGGCGGCGACCCGACGACCATGTGCTGGCTGAATTCCTCGTGCGGTACTACCGCGAACTGCCTGACGAGGACGCTGATGATCGTCGACTCGACGACGCGTACGCGGCTGCGGTCACTCACCTGATCCTCGGGCGCGTTCGAGCGCCGGGCGAAGTCCTCGTCCGGGTGCTCTCGCCCAAGGCCGATCGCGACGGATGGCGGACCGAACGGTCGGTCCTGATGTTCGTGACCGACGACATCCCGTTCCTCGTGGACACCGTCCGAATGGTCCTCGACCGTTACGACCTCGGCATCCATCTCTTGGTGCACCCGATGCTGCCGATCGCGCGCAACGAGGCGTACGAGGTGACCGGATTCTTCGACGAAACCGAGATCGAGCGGGCCGAAGCCGCCGGCGAAGCTCCACCGATGGTCGAGGCGTGGACGCTGGTCGAGCTCGATCGGTGCACGCCTGACGTCGAGCGGCAACTCGAGGCCGACGTGGCCGCGGCGATTGGAGAAGTGGTCCGAGCGGTCGGTGATTTCGATGCGATGCGCAAACGGATGGCTTCGGTCGCCAACGGTGATCCGCTGCTCGCATGGCTCGGCGACCAACATTTCGTGCTCCTCGGTGCCGCGTCGTACGACCGAACCGTTGATGAGGACGGCGAGCCACGACTCACCTTCCAGCCGGGTACCGAACTCGGTGAGTACCGACCAAACGCCCGGCTCGACCCATCGACGCCGTACCCGCCCTCGAAGCCCGGGAACGACGAGATCGTGATCGCCCGAACCGATGCTGTCGCCACGGTGCACCGTCCGGCGCGCATGACCTGCATCGCCGTGCGGCCGCGCGCGGACAATGCCACGGTCGAACACCGTTTCATCGGTCTGCTCGGGAGCGGCGCCTACCGCGAAAGTGTGTTCGCGATTCCGACGGTCGCCGATCGAGTGAACGAGGTCCTGGCGCTCGCCGGTGTGTCCGAGGTGAGCCACACCGGGCGGGCCGTGAAGAACGTCGTGGAGACGCTTCCACGCGACCTCGTCTTCGAGCTCGATTCGCAGGTCCTCGCGGAGCTCGTCATCGACATCGTCGGCCTGCAGGAACGCCGCATCGTTCGCGTCTTCGATGTCGCCGAGCCGGTCGGACCGTGGACCACGGTGTTCGTGTACGTGCCGCGAGCCCGGTTCGAGTCCGAGCTTCCCGAACGGGTGCGTCGCCTCGTCGAAAAGCACTACGACAGCGAGTCCCGCGACTTGCAGACGCTGGTCGGCTCGAGCTCGTTGGCGCGCATCACGATGACAGTCCGCGCGAGTGAACGCGTCGACCTCGACCGGCTGGCGGCAGCTGTCGACGACATCTCGACGACCTGGGACGAGCGCGCCGAGGCCGTCATCTGCGAGAGCGTGGGTGACGTCGCCGGGCGGGCCGTTTTCGCGAGCGTCCGTGACTTGATTCCGAACGACTACCGCGCCCGCGTGGCACCAGAGGAGTCGGCAACCGATCTCATCAGCGTTGCAGGGTTGCTCGCAGTCGAGCCCGGCTCGCCGGACTCGTTGGTGACATCGTTTGGACGGACCGTCGACGCACCGGCCGGCCACTGGCGTTTCCGCGTGTTCCGGCGCGGCGCGGCATCGACGATCGCCGAACTGGTGCCGCTGCTCGATCACCTCGGTCTCCACGCCGTCGACGAGCGGCCCTATGTGTTCGAGTGCGCGGATGGCTCGGTGCATCTCTACGACATCGGTGTGCGGGTCGACTCCGGCACCGCGTTCGATCGTCGCAGTGACGAGCGCCAGCAGGGTGAGGTCCGCAATGCGTTCGCCGGGTTGTTCCAGGGAACGATCGAAGCCGACAGCCTCAATCGGCTCATCATCGCGGCGAACCTCGATCGGCGACAGGTCGCCGTGCTGCGGACCTATGTCAGATATCTCCACCAGGCAGGTACCTCGTACAGCCGTCTGTACGTCGAGCATGCCGTTGTGCGACACGCCGAGCTCGCTGGTGTGCTCGCCCGCATCTTCGACGCTCGGTTCGATCCCGGTGCGGAGATCGACGATGAAGCCCGGCGCCAGCAGGTGGACGAACTGCGTGTGGATGCGATCCGCATGCTCGATGAGATCCCGTCGCTCGACGACGACCGCATCTGCCGCGCCGTTCTCACGTTGATCGATGCCACGCTTCGGACCAACGCCTTCCAGCTGCGTGAGAACGGCGTGTTCGCCGAGGAGATCGCGGTGAAGCTGAATCCGCAGGCGATCCCCTTCCTTCCCGAGCCGCGCCCCATGTTCGAGATCTTCGTCTGCTCGCCACGTGTCGAGGGTGTGCACCTCCGTGCGGGACGCGTGGCTCGGGGTGGGTTGCGTTGGAGCGACCGGCCCGAGGACTTCCGCACCGAGATCCTTGGTCTGGTCAAGGCGCAGATGGTGAAGAACGCCGTGATCGTTCCGGTCGGAGCGAAAGGTGGTTTCGTCATCAAGCAGGGCGTGGCCGCGACGGCCGACCGTGACGCCGTGCGGGCTGAAGGCATCGATCGCTATCGCCGATTCGTCCGCTCGCTGCTCGATGTCACCGACAACCTGGACGGCGCGACCGTCGTCCATCCGCCCGATTGCGTGATCTACGACGCCGATGACCCATACCTTGTCGTCGCCGCAGACAAGGGCACAGCGACCTTCAGCGACATCGCGAATGAACTCGCGATCGAAGCCGGCTTCTGGCTCGGCGACGCCTTCGCTTCAGGCGGGAGTAACGGGTACGACCACAAGGCGATGGGTATCACTGCACGGGGTGCATGGGAGAGCGTGCGCCGCCACGCTCGGGTGATGGGCAAGGACGTCGACATCGACCTCCTCACCGTGGTCGGCGTCGGCGACATGTCGGGCGACGTCTTCGGGAACGGCATGTTGCTGTCGCCGCACCTCCAACTGCTGGCGGCCTTCGACCATCGCCACGTCTTTCTCGATCCGAATCCTGACCCCGCGGCGTCGCACGCTGAGCGGGCTCGATTGTTCGATCTGTCGCGGTCGAGCTGGGCCGACTACGACGTTGGTCTGATCTCGGACGGCGGTGGCGTGTTTCCGAGGACGGCGAAGTCGATTGCGATCACCGACGAGGTTCGCGCAGCACTCGACATCGATGCCGACGTGGCGTCGCTGCGGCCCGACGACCTCATCTCGGCGATCCTGCGTGCTCCGGTCGACCTGCTGTGGAACGGTGGCATCGGCACGTACGTGAAGGCAAGCACCGAGTCGCACGACGCGGTCGGTGATCGAGGGAACGATTCGTTGCGCGTCGACGCTGTCGACCTGCGATGCCGGATCGTCGGCGAAGGCGGCAACCTCGGGCTGACCCAGCTCGCGCGCGTCGAGTACGCCGTCGGCGGAGGCTTGATCTACGCCGACGCCATCGACAATTCGGCCGGGGTCGACTGCAGCGACCATGAGGTCAACATCAAGATCGTCCTCGATCAGCTCGTACGCGACGGCGACCTCACCACGAAGCAGCGGAACGATCTGCTCGCCGAGATGACCGACGAGGTCGCCGAGCTGGTCCTCGATAACAACCGGGCGCAGACGCTTGCGCTGATGATCGCGCGACGTCAGGCGCTCCCGATGGTCAACGTTCACGCGCGGTATCTCGAGACGTTGGAGAACGACGGGGTGATCGACCGCTCGCTCGAATATCTCCCGACCGACAAACAGATCGCGGAGCGTCAGGCGGCGGGAAGCGGGCTGCGGGCCCCGGAGTTCGCAGTGATGATCGCCTACACGAAGAACATCGACGTGCAGGAGATCCTCGCGACCGACCTTCCCGACTCGGTTGTGCTCGAACCCGACCTGCTCGCGTACTTCCCGTCCGCGCTCCGCAAACGGTTCCCCGATGCCGTACGCGGTCACCGCTTGCGACGCGAGATCATTGCAACCGGGCTCGTCAACAACATGGTCAACCTCGGCGGCATCTCGTTCGACCACCGGATGACCGAGGATTCAGGTGCGGCCGTGTCAGACGTCGCTCGGGCATTCATCGTCTCGCGCAACGTCTTCCGGTTCACGGATCGCTGGCGCGAGATCGACGACCTCGGCAGCACGATCTCGCTGGAAACACAGATCGACCTCCTGCTCGAAGTGCGGCGGATGTCGGAGCGTGGAACGACGTGGCTGCTCCGTCACTTCCCGCCCCCGATGCACATCGACACAGCGATTGCGACGTTCGGCGATGGGATCGACCTGCTCGCCGGATCGATCGAGACGCACATGGGCGGCAGAGTTACCGACGACATCGAACGGCTCCGCCTTCAGCGCATGGACGAAGGTGTCCCGGCCGACCTGGCTGCCCGGTCTGCGCGATGGCCGTGGTTGCACACCGGTTTCGACATGGTGCACCTGGCGTTCAGCGAGAACTGTGACGTCACCTCGGCTGCGGCAACCTACGGAGCGGTCTTCGAGGCGTTCGACATCGGGTGGATGTGGGACGGCATCGGCGCGCTGCCGCGTTCGGATCGTTGGCAGACTCAGGCCCGGTCGTCCATGCGCGACGACTTGATGAACGTGATGTCCGAACTCACGCGCAGCGTGATGCGGTCCGCGCACGGGTCGCCCGACGAGTGGATCGCAGCGCACGAGCGGGCGGTCGGCCGGACGATCGCGATGCACCAGGAGATCCGCCGCGCCGAGAGCTTCGATCTCACCACGCTGTCTGTTGCGTTGCGCCAACTCCGCAATCTGACGATCTCAGCGGGCGGCTGACCACGCGCATCTCCGGAGGTCGGCTCGAATCCGTTCGGCTGCAGCACACCACGTTCCGCCGGGCACTTCTGTGCCCCCGCCAGATCGACGCTCGGGATGGCGGAGTCAGAAGGCGTGGCGGCGGGTGAAGCCGCCGTCGACGACGACGTTGTCGCCGGTGACCCATGATGCGGCCGGGCTCGCAAGGAACGCGACGACGCGGGCCACTTCCTCCGGGGTGCCGAGGCGCTTCTGGGGATGGTGCTCGACGTTCTCGGCGAAGTAGTCGGGCGCTGCGTTCTCGATGAAGCCCCACGATCCATCGGCGATGTAGATCGGTCCCGGCGACACCGAGTTCGCCCGAATCTTCTTCGGGCCGAGCTCGAACGCCAACTGGCTCGTGTAGTTGAGCAACGCAGCCTTCAGCGCCCCGTAGCTGCGCGTACCTCCCGGGTAGCCGTGGTACTCGACCGCGGTGATGGTGCCGAGCTGGACGATGCTGCCGATCCCGCTCGCCTCGAGGTGTGGTGTTGCCGCATCGACGAGGGTGACGGTCGAGAGGACGTCGGTCTCGAAGACCTTGCGCCACTTGTCGGGGGTGTCAGGTGGCCCGCCGAGTGCCGATGCGTTGGCGATCACGATGTCGAGCCCACCCATGGTTTCGGCGGATGCGTCGACCCAGGCGGCGAGCGCCTCGTGGTCGGAGACGTCGACCACAGTGCCGGTTGCCCGTTCTCCGAGTTCGGCAACGGTGGCGTCGAGCGCTTCCTCGTTCCGTCCGCAGATGGCGACATGCGCGCCTTCGGCGAGGAGCGTCTCAGCGATGATCCGTCCGATGCCGCGCGATCCACCTGTGACGATGGCGCGGGTTCCCTTGAGTCCGAGGTCCATCTGCGGAGTCTCGCGGGTTGGGGCCGTGCGGGGTGGACCCGAGCGTCGCTTGCCCGACTCGGTATCGAACGCAGGTCAGGTTCGGCAGTGGTCGGCGAAGCGCGCGAGGAAGTCGGCGAGCTCGGCGAGGGTGGCAGTGTCGGTGACGTTTCCGTCTGCATCGAGGCGTGCGGAGGAGTTGCCGAAGCCGATCGTCTCGAACAGGCGGGCGGCCTGCCGTTGCATGATCGCGCTGAAGTGCTCGCGGGCGCCGAGCCCGGCGCGGCCCCCGGGCGACATCGTGATCATCGTGATACCGGTGCTCTCCCATGCCGACGAGTCACGCGACAGCCAGTCGATGACGTTCTTCGTCACGGCGGGAAGCGAGCTGTTGTACTCGGGCGAGAACAGCACGATCCCGTCGGCGTCACGAACCGCCGTGCGGAGCTCGAGGACCTCGGCGGGCGGGCCGGCCGCCTCCTCGTCACCGTCGAACAGCGGCAGTCGGTTCACGCTGTGCAGCGACAGCTCGATCTCGGCCGGGAGCACGTCGATCGTTGCCCGGGCGAGCGCGCCGTTGACCGACCCGGTGCGCAAGCTGCCGACGATGCCGATGAGGTTGAGGGTGGTCATGGCCGACAGTGTGGTGCGGCGCGGACGAAGTGAGCCATCTCAGCGGTCATCGGCGTGGCTCGATGTGGCTGTGCCCGGTGGTTGGGCGCAGCTCGTCAGCGGCGGATTCGTGTTGCCGGGGCCAAGCCGCTCGTGCTCGCAGCTCTGCTGATGGTCTCCTCCGGCGTGGTCTCGGGGTCGAACAATCCGAGGTCGTTGGTCGCGAAGCGGCCGATGTTCGGCACGACCGTCTGCAGCTCGCTGCCGGTGGCGCCCATCCAGCGGGCCAGCGTCGACGAATACTGCTCGACCGAGATCGTCGGGAGCATGCGTCCTCGCCCGACGTCGTGAGGTCCGTCGTCGCCGACGATCGGGAGCGTGCCGTAGAGGCGGCGACCGCGAACGGCGCCGCCCATCACGATGTGGTGGCTGCCCCAACCGTGGTCGCTGCCGTCGCCGTTTCCGACGAGGGTCCGACCGAAGTCCGATGCGGTGAACGTCGTGACCTGATCGGCGGCACCGAGCTCCTCGGTGGCGGCGTGGAATGCCGTGAATGCGGCGTCCACCCCCGCCAGCAGCCCGGGATGCTTCGTCGCGAGGGAGTTGTGGTTGTCGAAGCCGCCCATCGACACGAAGAAGACCTGGCGCTTCACGCCGAGCTGGCCGCGTCCGGCAGCGATCAGGCGCGCCACCATCTGCAGTTGCTCGCTCAGTCTCCCGTCGGGGAATGCCGTCGCGAAGTCGCCGACACCGTCGACGGCGGTATCGAGTCGTTCTGACGACGACAGTGCCCGATCGGTCACGTCGGCGTAGGCGCTCGGGAAGGGGCCGGCGGGGTTCATCCGCAGCACCTCGTCGAGCCCCGCAAGGACCGAGTCGGACCGGAAGTTTCGAGCCTGGAGCTTGGTGACGCCGCGCCGGTCGACCTGGTATTGAACGGCGTCGCGCCCGGTCATCATCACGGCGTTGCCGGCAACGGAAATGCAGGTGAAAACCGATTCGCCACCGTTGTCGTCGAGCAGCAGGTCGGCGAGGCGACCTCCCCAGCCGGTCGTCGCTCCCTCGGGTGCCGACGACTGCCAGACGGACTGTTGGTCGTTGTGGGAGAAGAGCTGCGGCGGTCGGTTCGACGTCGTTTGGTATGCCGTCTTCGTGGTCGGAGCCAGGAGCGTGCCGACGTTGGCCACGACGGCGAGGTCGCGGCGGTCGAACAGTTGCTTCAGGCCGGCCCACTCGGGAGCGAACGCAACCGACCGACCGTTGGCGAATCCGTCGAGCGGCGACAGCGACAGGAGGGATGACTTCGGTCGGGCGATCCCGGTCCGTGCGGCCGCGTAGGTGGCGTAGCTGGTCGTGTCGTCGGGAATGATCGTGTCGTAGTGGTCGTTGCCGCCGTACATGAACAGACAGACGATGGCGCGGTATTCGTCGTCGGCATGAGCGCCGGAGGCCGATGAGAGCCCTGCCAGGTCGAGGGCCCATGGCGCAGCGACACCGGCTCCGGCCAGCAGCGCTGAGCGGCGGAGGAACTCGCGTCGCGAGTGCTTGCCAGGCGTCGACAGGTGCGGCGTATGTGTGTGTCGGTCGGTCATGGTGCCGTCAGCGTTCGTGGAGAAAGTCGGTCGACGCGGCGATGAGGAGCACGGTGCCGAGCACGCGTTCGAGCGCCTGGCGCTCGAGGTTGCGTTCGTCGACGACGGCCGCGATGTTGCGGACGACGACGTGGCTCAGTGCTGTCGAGAGCCCGTCGGGGCAGAGCCGGTCCGCGACCTCCCTGACGAGGGTCGGGATGTCGTCGGCGAGCGCAAGGAGTGCTGCCAGGTCGTAGGCCTGAGAGCGGCGTGGGGTCCGGAGGTAGGAGCCGAGCCAGTTGACCCACCCGATGGCCGAGGTCTCGTCGACGATCTGGAATTCCGGTGCGACGAGGTCCAAGTCGGAGAGCGGTGTCTGCGGCGCGACGTAGCCCGGGCGGTAGAAGTTGAACACCGATGGCGAGGCGAACGGAAGCTGCCCTAGCGAGGTCGCCGAATCGCGAGTGTTGTCGAAACCCCAGTTGTCGTCGTCGGCGTCGCTGGTGATGTCGAGCGCCCGGGCGACGACGGTGAAGCGCAGGACCGGCTCGCGCAGCTTGCCGAAGGTTGCGGGCTGGTCTGCTCGCCAGGCCTCATCGTCGAGGAGCACGGCTCGTACGACGGCGCCGAGGTCACCGCGGACGCCGTTTCCGTTGTCGGCAAAGGCCGCGGCAACTCGTTGGACGTAGGCCGGCGACGGGTTGCTCGTCACGAGTCGCTGGATCAACTGGCGGCCGATGAAGGGCCCGACGTTGTCGTGTGCGGCAAGGGTGTCGAGCGCAGCGGCGAGGCTGGGCTCGCCCAGCGTGCCTTCCGGAATGGTCGTGCCGAGGAACGACTTGGGTCCCGGTTCGTGGTCCTGCTCGCGCATGACCATCGGCATCGCGTACCGGGCATCGGTGTCGTCGTCGGGCCGTCGCCATCCGGTGAACACCCGGGCGAGTCCGGCGATGTCGTCTTGTTCATAGCTCGGGATCGGTTCGCCGCCGGCCAGGCGGCGAGTGCCATCGGGCTCGAGTTCCCACAGTCCGATCGTGAACAGCTGCATCACCTCACGGGCGTAGTTCTCGTCCGGAACGCGCCCCCGACGCGGGTCGGCTTTGCGGTTGTTGACGAACGTCAGGTACTCGCCCATCGCCTGGGAGCGCGAGACCGCTTCGAGGAGATCGCGGAACGTGCCGAACGCATGCTGTTCGAGCAGGTCCATGTAGTGGGCGATCGTGGACTGGCCGACGTCGTTGGATGACGCCACGAAGATCTGCGACAGCGCGTAGCCGACTCGGCGGCGCAGCTGGTCGGGTTCGATCAGCACACCGCGCCAGTAGCCGCGGTGAGCGGACAGATTTGTCCTGACTCGACGTTCGAGGTGTGTCTCGGATGGTGTCATCGCCATCTGGGCATCGAGCCAGTCGTCGACGCCGCTGTCGATCAGCCCGTCGACATCGCCTGAGCGGGGCCCGAACGTCGCACGCTGCAGGAACCGCGTGGCGTCGACTCGTTCCAGAGGCGAAGGGAGAGACATCGGTGCTTCTTCGGCGCGTCGACGCCCGCGCTTGAGAGAAATTCCCGCTGCCGTCCCCAGGGCGTCGGTCAGGGCAGAGATTCGGCGATGCGAGCCAGGAGCTCGTCGAGGTCGTCGGCTCGTCGGGGATCCCACGTTGCGGTGTCGATCTCGATCGCCGAGTCGGCTTGCGCGAGCAGGTCGTCGCGCCACGTGGCGAAGTGGCGGCGGAGTTCGACGAGGTGTTCGATCGTGAGATCGACCTCCGCCCGGCGGTCGCGGGTCCGGACCCGTTCGAGGAGCACATCCGGTTCGGCACGGAGGAGCACGACGACATCGATGCGCGGGCCGGCGATCGTCAGCCGGCGCATCTCGTCCAGCACGCGGCGGCGATCAATCGGGTCCGCGAGGAATTCAGCGAACGGGGCCGTTCGCAGCACGGTGAAGTCCGCA
>Ga0316197_10000228_pt1 | contig 40918 bp, 42 predicted proteins | sample OudBiesiAoxic_MG_FD_204939 | JGI IMG/M metagenome (GOLD analysis project Ga0316197, IMG submission 204939) | Coastal sediment microbial communities from Oude Bieten Haven, Netherlands - site A oxic | ecosystem: Environmental > Aquatic > Marine > Coastal > Sediment | place: Netherlands... | reverse complement strand
TTGATTATGTTTAGAGCTTGAGAAACATCCATAAAAAAATCCAAGTGCATAAAATACACTTGGATTTTGACATCTAAAAAGGATCGGTCAACCGATCATATTTACCTTAAATGATCGGCATTACTGACAAGGAGGGAGGATAAATGAGTATCAAACTACAACAATTGAAACACTTTACTTTAGTCGTAGAAGAAGGAGGCTTTCGCGCTGCATCAAATCGTGCAAATCGTTCTCAAGCGGCATTATCAACCTCAATTAAAGAACTTGAACGTATTTTAGAACAACCTTTATTTGAAGCCGGTAATAAATCGAAATTAACGCCTTTTGGAGAGATCTGCTTTCCTAAAATAAAACAGTTCTTAGGTGTTTATGAACAGCTAACCAACGATTTACGTGCCGATGCAGCAGGCCAACAAGGGCGAGTTCGTATCGCAAGTGTTCCCTCTGTTGCTGCAAAATTGATCCCGAGTGTACTGGGAGCGTTTAGTGAAAAGTATCCAAATGTTGAAGTCAGTTTAATTGATGATAATGCCGCTGCTGTTGAAGCTAGGTTATTATCTGGAGAAGTTGATTTAGCGTTGGGGAATTTTTCACAATTAGAAGAGGAAGCGATTCACTTTACTCCTCTTATCGCCGATCCTATTGGGGTGGTGTGCTTAAAAGATCATCCGATTGCCAATAACCTCGACGGTATTGAATGGCAAGCATTACTCTCATATCCTTTTATTAAGAACGGAACTTGTTCTTTACTTAATTCCACTCCTGCTCACGTACTTAGTGAACAAGCCCTCTACTCTGTAGAAAATATCACTTCATTGTTTTCAATATTGGAACTCGGTATTGGAATTACGACCTTACCGAAATTAGCCTTCCCAACCAATGAAACCCGTTTAGTATGGATCCCTTTGATTGACCCACCACTAGAACGACAAATTGGAATATTTCAGTTAGCAGGAAGAACCATCTCACCACAAGCTCAGCAGTTTTATGAATTATGCGTTCAGTACTTAAATTATCAAAAAGAATAACCAATAAAAAAGCCCACAAACTAAAAGTCTGGGGGCTTTCTAAAATTACAGTCGTGTGCTTTATTTAATTAAGCAAACAGAAACTTTGGCACATCAGCAATGCTATCAAGAACAGTTGTAGCTAACGCTTCGCCTTCTTCTGTTACTGGCTTACCAGTACGAACAAGAATACGAGTGCCAACCCCCGCCGCTTGTGCTGCCATCATGTCTTCTTTCTTATCACCAATCATCACAGAGTTTTCCATGTCGATGTCTAAGAAAGTTTGAGCAGAAATAAACATACCTGGATTTGGTTTACGGCAATCACATGCTTCTTTGTATTGCTCTACCGTTGCTTCAGGATGGTGTGGGCAGTAATAGATACCATCAAAATCGATATCGTTTTCAGCAAAATTCCAATCCATCCACTCTGTCAATGTTTCAAATTGCTCTTCTGTAAACATGCCACGAGCAATGCCTGATTGGTTTGTTACCAATACCAGTAGGTAACCCATGTCTTTGCATTTTTTAACAGCATTAAATACACCATCAATGTATTCAAAGTCATCACGTTTATGAACATAGCCACGATCAACGTTAATCACGCCGTCTCTATCAAGAAATACTGCTGGTTTAGACAAGGTGAAACCCTCTATATAATCAAATCGGTTAATAAAAAATTATCGCACGCTTTTCATTTCTTAGCATCTTATTTATACGTTTAGCCGTCTAGACGTAAAAATATCTATTGACTTAACACCGTATACCCAATAGCATCACTAATACATTAAAAATGAGAGGTTGCTCAGGTTTCTTAACCTTTTCCATCTTTCTATTTACATTAGTTCCCTATTTATACAAAAATGCAGTTCAAGGCGAATCATGATTGAAATAAACCGCGTTAATAAGGTGTTTTATCAAGGTGCAAAGGAAATTAATGCCCTTAAAGATATTAACCTTCACATTGCCCAAGGCACCATCTTTGGTGTAATAGGCTCATCAGGTGCAGGGAAAAGCACACTGATACGCTGTGTAAACATGTTAGAGAAGCCTACAAATGGTGAGGTGATTGTTGATGGTGTTGATTTAACCAAACTGTCTTCAAGCGAATTGAGCAAGGCTCGTCGTAATATTGGGATGATCTTCCAACACTTTAATCTTCTCGCTTCACGAACTGTATTTGATAACGTTGCTCTACCATTAGAGTTGGCGGGCAAATCAAAACAAGAGATTCAGAAAAAAGTCACTGAGTTATTAGAACTCGTCGGATTGACTGATAAACACCACACTTACCCTGCTAACTTAAGTGGTGGTCAAAAACAACGTGTTGCGATTGCTCGTGCACTATCAACCGATCCTAAAGTGCTGTTATGTGATGAAGCGACCAGTGCGCTTGATCCTGCAACAACAAAATCGATTTTAGAACTGATTAAAGATCTAAATCGTAAATTAAATATCACGATTTTAATCATTACTCATGAAATGGAAGTGGTTAAAAATATCTGTCACCAAGTTGCAATTATCGGTGATGGTGAATTAGTTGAGAAAGGCATTGTGAGTGATATTTTTGCTCACCCTAAAACCAAACTTGCTCAAGAGTTTATTCGAGCAACGTTAGATTTATCCATTCCTGATGATTTCAAAGCTCGCCTACAAGATACGTATGTAGAAGGTAGCTATCCTCTTATTCGCCTAGAGTTTACTGGCGCGAGTGTTGATGCTCCTGTTATTAGCCAAATATCTCGCGAATTTGATATTGATATTAGTATCTTAAATGCGGATATCGATTATGCAGGTGGGGTTAAATTTGGCCTTATGTTAGCCGAGTTTTTCGGTAATCAAAAATCAACAGAGCAAGCAATTGCATTCTTACGTAATCATCACGTGAAAGTAGAGGTATTAGGTTATGTCATTTGATGTAATTTCTGCATGGTTTGATCTAAACAGCAAGCTATTATTAAACGCGACTGGCGAAACCCTTTATATGGTTGCAGTTGCAGGCATTGTTGGCTTTGCTATTGGTATTCCATTGGGCGTTATTCTTCATATCACCAAAAAAGGTGGTTTGATGGAAAACACAACGTTCAATAGTGTACTAGGTGCGATTGTAAACGTGGGGCGTTCAGTGCCTTTCTTGGTACTAATGGTTGCGATTATTCCAGTAACAAAACTGATTGTAGGTAGCTTTATTGGTACTACAGCAGCTATCGTTCCATTGACTATTGGTGCAATCCCATTTGTGGCTCGTCTTATTGAAGGCGCATTAATTGAAGTACCAAGTGGCTTGGTTGAAGCTGCACAGTCTATGGGTGCAACACCACTGCAAATTATTACGAAAGTACTGCTTCCTGAAGCATTACCAACAATCTTAAATTCGGTAACCATCACACTGGTAACACTGGTTAGTTACTCTGCAATGGCAGGTACAGTTGGTGGTGGCGGCTTAGGTGATGTCGCTATTCGATATGGTTTCCACCGTTATGATTTAACCATCATGGCTGTGACTGTTGTTATGCTGATTGTTTTAGTACAAATCATTCAATCTGTAGGTGATAATTTAGTTAAGAAAGTTGATCACCGTTAATCTAATTTAAAATTTTTTGATTCATATGGAATTCATTTTTAAGGAGTAAATAATGAAATTAAATCTAAAAACACTGGCAGCAGTTGCTGGTCTAGCATCAACACTTATTCTTACTGGTTGCGGCCAAGAAGAAGCAAACACCAATCTAATTAAAGTAGGTGTAATGGCGGGTGCTGAAGCACAGGTTGCTGAAGTTGCTGCAAAAGTTGCAAAAGAGCAATACGGTCTTGATGTTGAGCTAGTTACTTTTACAGACTACGTTACACCAAACGCAGCGTTGGATGATGGGTCTATTGACCTAAATGCTTTCCAACACAAGCCATACCTTGATCAACAAGTAACTGATCGCGGTTACAAAATTGAAGTTGCAGGTAATACATTTGTTTACCCTATCGCTGGCTACTCTAAGAAAGTAACGTCTGTTGAGCAAATCGAAGACGGTGCACGTATTGCTGTACCAAATGACCCAACTAACCTTGGTCGTTCTCTTCTTCTTCTTCAACAACAAGGCCTAATCACACTGCGTGATGGTTCAGGTCTTGCTGCAACGGTTCGTGATATTACAGCTAACCCTAAAAATATCTCAATTGTTGAATTAGATGCAGCACAACTGCCTCGTTCACTTGATGACGTTGCACTGTCTGTAATCAACACGACTTATGCAAGCAGCATCAACTTAACACCAGAGAAAGATGGTATCTTTGTAGAAGATAAAAAATCTCCATATGTAAACTTAATTGTTGGCCGTACTGACAATGTAAACTCTGAAAATGTGAAGACTTTTGTTAAAGCTTACCAATCAGAAGAAGTTTACCAAGCCGCATTTAAAACGTTTGATGGCGGTATCGTTAAAGGTTGGTAATTCCTCTTTTGACTTAATCAAACCTAAAAGGTTGGCATAATGCCAACCTTTTTTCTATCTTACTTTTTCTTCTTTCCTTGCACTGCTTTAAATCGAGGATTTGTCTTACAAATAACAAAAACTCTCCCCTTTCGTTTTACGATTTGACAATCTTTATGTCTAGATTTAGCACTTTTCAATGAGCTTAATACTTTCATTATACTTTACCTTTTAATGCACCAAATCGACGATTGAAATTTGCCACTCGGCCTTCGCTAGACACAACTCTCTGCTCTCCCGTATAAAACGGGTGCGATTCAGAAGAAATATCCAATGTCATATAAGGGTATTCCTTACCATCTTCCCATGTCATTTTTCTGTCTGTCTGCAATGTTGAGCCTATAAGAAAATATTTATTCACACTCGTATCGTGGAAAATAACCTTTCTGTATTCTGGGTGAATGCCTTCTTTCATCTTTTTTCTCCATATCAAATTACTCATCAATTGTTATGTTATAACATAACAATTGATATTTGAGAACTATTATCATCTAAAGTAAAAAAGTGACTATTCATTAGTTATGATAAAATTCATTCATATTCACCGTTGAGCTTACATAAATGACTTATCACATCGAACCTGTTGGTTTTATCCAATCGCCTTATAAAGAAAAATTTGCCGTTCCTCGTCAACCTCGCTTAGCCCCTAGCGCGACATCTCGCCTAAAATTGGTGGGAGATGCAAATTCACCAGAAGCGGTTCGTGGGATTGAACAGTTTTCTCATTTATGGTTATTATTTTTATTTGACCAAAATCTCGATGCGGGATGGAGACCGACAGTTCGTCCACCACGTTTAGGTGGCAACGAGCGCATTGGTGTTTTTGCTTCACGAGCAACCTTTCGCCCAAATGGTATTGGTATGTCGGCGGTCGAATTAAAAGGCGTAGTTCAAGAGGGAAATCAAACGTATTTAGAATTAGGCAGTGTCGATTTAGTGGATAACACGCCAATCATAGACATTAAACCCTACATCCCCTATTCCGATTCCATTCCTGATGCTTTAGGTGGTTTTGCCGAAAAAGAACCAGATGTTCTTGATGTGTTCTTATCGATAGAGGCACAAAAATCACTTAGCTCACACTCACAGAAAACACATATTGAAGCGGTGATAAAAGAAGTCCTTGGGCAAGATCCTCGACCTGCTTATAAAAAAGGAAAGACAGATACTAAGGAGTACGCGGTAAATTTGTTTGATTTGAACGTAAAATTCACTGTAGATAGCAATTCCATCACGGTAACTGCAATTGATCGCTTTTGAGATCGCTTTTAGGCTGATATCATAGAGGGCTTAATTTTAGATTTGAATCCATTCTGATTAAAGAATTGGTCCAGGCTAAAATTGACCTCTCGATTTAACGGTTTAAATCGAGGTATTCCAATATTCATAACTAACAAATGGATGAAAACATGCGCACTAGCAAATACCTTCTTTCAACACTGAAGGAGACTCCAAACGACGCAGAAGTAGTGAGCCACCAGCTCATGCTACGTGCAGGTATGATCCGCCGTCTAGCTTCAGGTTTATATACTTGGCTACCGACAGGTCTACGTGTATTGCGTAAAGTCGAAAATATCGTTCGTCAAGAGATCGACAATGCAGGTGCAATCGAAACGTTGATGCCCGTAGTTCAACCGTTTGAGCTTTGGGAAGAGACAGGTCGTTCTGAAAAGATGGGTCCTGAATTACTTCGTTTTACTGACCGTCATGCTCGTCCGTTTGTTCTTAGCCCAACTGCTGAAGAAGTTATCACTAGCCTTGTTCGTAACGAAGTTAACTCTTACAAGCAGCTTCCACTAAACTTGTACCAAATCCAGACTAAATTCCGTGATGAACGTCGTCCACGCTTTGGCGTAATGCGTGCACGTGAATTCTGTATGATGGATGCGTACAGCTTTGACATCGATAAAGAAGGTCTACAAAAATCTTACGATGCAATGCACGATGCTTACTGTAAAGCATTTGACCGTATGGGTCTTGAGTACCGTCCAGTATTGGCTGACTCAGGCGCTATCGGCGGCAGTGGTTCTCAAGAATTCCACGTACTTGCAGAAAGCGGCGAAGATTTAATCGCATTCTCAACAGAATCTGATTACGCAGCTAACATCGAAAAAGCAGAAGCTCTAGCACCGACAACTGAACGTGCTGCTCCTACTCAAGAGATGACAACGGTTGATACACCAAACGCAAAAACAATTGCTGAATTGGTTGAGCAACACGGTATCGCGATTGAAAAAACAGTGAAAACATTGTTTGTTAAAGCATCTGATGAAGTTGATGCTGATATCATCGCACTTATCATCCGTGGTGATCACGAACTTAACGAAGTTAAAGCTGAAAATCTTCCACAAGTTTTATCTCCACTAGAGATGGCTGACGAAGCACAACTTCGTGCTCTAATCGGTGCTGGTGCTGGTTCTCTTGGTCCTGTTGGCCTAGAACTGCCATTCATCGTTGACCGCTCTGTTGCAGTAATGAGTGACTTTGGTACAGGCGCAAACATCGATGGTAAGCACTTCTTTGGTGTTAACTGGGAGCGTGATGTACAGCTTGGTCAAGTTGAAGATCTACGTAACGTTGTTGAAGGCGATCTAAGCCCATGTGGTCAAGGTACTCTACAACTTAAACGCGGTATCGAAGTCGGTCATATCTTCCAATTAGGTACAGCCTACTCAGAAGCAATGAACTGTGGCGTACTTGATGCTAACGGTAAAAACTCTATCCTTGAGATGGGTTGTTACGGTATCGGTGTTTCACGTGTTGTTGCCTCAGCTATCGAGCAAAACAATGACGAATACGGCATTGTATGGCCAGAAGCGCTTGCACCATTTACGGTTGCTATCGTTCCGATGAACATGTACAAATCTGATCGCGTTAAAGAAGCGGCAGAAAAACTGTATGCAGAATTAACAGCGATGGGTATCGACGTTCTATTTGATGATCGTAAAGAGCGCCCAGGTGTTATGTTCAAGGATATCGAACTTATCGGTATTCCACATACAGTTGTGATCGGCGATCGCAGCATGGACGAAGGTAACTTTGAATATAAGAACCGTCGTGCAAACACAAAAGAAGTGGTAGAAATTGCAAACATCGTTGAGCACATTAAAGCTCAATTAAGCTAATTTCATCACCTTTTAAATACCAAAGGCTAAGTAAATTTACTTAGCCTTTTTTATATCTATGAAATAAATTTCCATTTCCTTAATTACCCCTTGTTATGACTTAATCTACTGATAGAATTTATCTCAACAAAGCCATACTCTTTTATTACCGTTGTTCTACGGTTTTATGGCTTTATATATCTTACAGTTTTATAGTCTTGTAGCTCTTTGGTGTACCTTATCTATCTTTGTAAATTCACCAGATGCGATCTATTTTTTCTTACCAGTTAAGTCTATACATAGTGATCCTATTCTCGTTATAAATATCATTGCTTCTTTATTGATAATATTTATTACTACGTTGAATAAAACTTAATAGCCTAAATAACCCTTTCTGTGTAATTCAACTAGATCACTACTTTATTTCTAATGCAGATCGTAAATGCGCTCTTTCATTTACCTGTACTCACTTTCTTTATATTGGAAACAAGTTGTGAATATATTTTTTAATTTAATAAATAGAACATTAATACTATCCTGCTTTCTATTTATATTACCTTTATTTATTTCAATCGGTTTTACATCTCAAGTATCTGCTCATAGTAATCAGCCTGATACCTTAAAAATCGCACTAGGTGGTGAACCAACAACAGGGTTTGATCCTATTTTAGGTTGGGGAAAATATGGTAATCCACTATTTCAATCCACATTATTAAAAAGAGATAACAAATTAAATTTTGTTGGTGATTTGGCAACAAAGTGGCGTTTGACCAATGAAAACCTAACTTGGATCGTAACACTTAGAGATGATGTACTATTTAGTGATGGTAAGCCTCTCACCGCTGAAGATGTCGCTTTCACATACAATCAAATTCTAACTCAAAGCAGTACTCACGATCTCAGCGCATTAAAAGTAGCAGAACCTTTAACACCTTACTCTGTCGCTTTTCATTTAAAGCAACCCGACATCACTTTTTTAGACCGATTATCCTCTATTGGTATAGTACCTAAACACGTTTACGAAAAACAAAATCATAATGGCTTGCGTTATGGTGAACATCCCATCGGATCAGGCCCTTACATATTAACTCAATGGGAAAGAAATCAATTCGTTAGTATGAAATTGAATCCATTTTACTACGCTAAAAAACCACAGTTTAAAAAAATTATTGCTGTATTTGGTAGTGAAGAGTCACGCTTTATGCAACTAAAGACCCATCAATTACATTTAAGCATCATACCTCAACGTTATGCTACTCAAGATATTAATGGATACAAACTCTGGGCAGTCCCAACCCTAGATAATCGCGGTATTGTTTGGCCAATGTCTTATCAAAAAGGCGCTAATATGACTTTTGTTAGCTCAGATCCTGCAATACGTAAAGCATTTGAGATCCTAGTCGATAGACAACTGATCGTAGACAAATTATTAGATGGTTATGCAACGCCTGCCTATTCCCTTGCAGACAATATGCCGTGGGGTGTAGACACAACAAAGATAAAACCAACCACTGTTGATGTGGTTCATATACGCAGTTTATTAAACCAAGCTGGATGGCATGATAGTAACAACAATGGCACGATTGATAAGCAAGGCTATGAAGCGTCTTTTACCTTACTTTATAAAGCAGGAGACAGTATTAGAGAACAACTTGCCCTGGCAATAAGCTCAATGGCAAAAGAAGTCAGTATTAGTGTTGATGTCAAAGGTCTTGAATGGAATGTAATAGCTAAACAGATGACGACAACACCTGTTTTTATGGGATTTGGTAGTCACTCTGCTAGTGAAGTAAGGTATGTATATCATTCTGATTTTGCTAATACTGATTTTTATAATTCAGGAGGATATAAAAACGCCATCGTTGATACCGCCATTAATAATGCATTAAAAGCCGATTCTTGGAGTGCATCAATCCCATTTTGGCAGCAAGCACAGCAGCAAATTCAACAAGATCGCCCTTGGACATGGCTGGTCAATATAAATCATTTATACCTTGCTAACGACTGCTTAGATTTAGGAACTCCAATGACAGAACCTCACAATCATGGCTGGCCATTAACCGCTAATATTGAGGAGTGGCGCTGGCAATGTCAGTAATTCACATTAGCTCTAACGGTTTCTGTATTGGCCTAGTTCGTCTTGCTCTGCAATTGTGTTTAGCGTTATTAATAATGACATTGCTCTTATCATTATCACCTATAGACCCTATCAGCGCTTATTTTGATGGAAATGCGCTTGCTGTCTTTGGTGATAGAAAAGAGCAATTAATACAACAATTAGGATTAGACCAAACACTAATAGAGCGTGTACTCACATTTGGCAAAGCGTTGTTAAATGGAGATCTTGGATATTCGCTTCATTATCAACAACCCGTCAGTGATATTATTTGGCAACGCAGCCAGTACTCTATTTATTTAATGGGATGTGCTGCACTACTATCCTTGATATTGGGTTATAGCATTGGACTACTTCTTGGTATCAGTCCAAATCATCCTTTTAGTCGAACTATGTCTCAATTGGCGCTGATGATGAACTCATTGCCAAGCTTTTGGATTGGCTTATTATTAATTGCTCTGTTTGCGATTAAGTTGTCGTGGTTACCCGTCGGAGGGATCGCTCCTATCGGAGAATCTCCTGATACTCTCAATTTTAGAGAGCAAGTCACTTATTTTGTTCTGCCTTTAATTACACTATGCCTAAGCCTAATTGCTCCTATTATTCTACATACCAAAGAGAAAGTAATTGAGGTCAATAATAGCCAACACGTACGCTATGCTCGTATTCATGGCTTATCGACCTTCTCAATTATACGGTTTCATTTGATCAGGAATACCATTGTACCCGCTCTTGTTATTCAGCTGGCTGGCTTTTCTGAGCTTCTTAGTGGCTCTGTCATTGTTGAAACCGTCTTTAACTTTCCAGGAATTGGAGAAACCTTAGTAAAGGCTGGATTAAGTGGTGATACGCCACTTTTACTTGGTATTACTATGTGCTCTGCAGTGTTTGTTTTTACTGGTAATACTATGGCATCGTTGTTAAGCAGGCAGCTTTCTTTATCAACGTCTTTATGATTTAAAGGATCGATTTATGCGATACACGCATCCTCCTTTACTGCTGTTTTCTCTTTTATTAGTACTTGCGATTACATGGCAAAATAATGGGGAAACACTCGATTTATTCAGCAAAAATCTCCAACCAAATTGGCAATACTGGTTTGGCACAGATTGGCTTGGAAGAGACGTTTTTAGTCGAACATTAAAAGCCCTATTGTTTAGTTTGGCAATGGGGGGACTATCGTCATTATGCTGCGCTTTTTTATCTATGAGTTTAGCTTTAATTGGCAATATAAATAGTTCATTTAGCTATGCCGTCAATACGTTAGTTGATGCTTGGAGTGCGCTTCCACACTTACTAGTTATGATTGTCTTGTCCGTTTTAGCTGGCGGCGGATTTGAAGGACTGGTGATTGCTATTACGTTTAGTCATTGGCCTAAATTAACTCGTCTACTAAAAATAGAAATCGAACAGTTACGCAATAAACCTTATATTTTGCACGCATTGGCGTTCGGACATTCAAAGACTAAAAGTTACATTACTCATCTGACACCACATGTTTTGCCACAGGTATTAACAGGAACCTTAATTTTATACCCTCAAGCGCTTGTCCATGGTGCTGGGCTGACTTTTTTAGGATTAGGCATAGAGCCTTCCACTCCTTCTATGGGCGGAATGCTTTCTGAAGCAAGCCAATATCTATTAAGTGGTCAATGGTGGTTAGCTCTGTTCCCTGGCATCGTATTAGTCATTAGTTCACTATTATTAATGTCCATTGGGCAAAAACTAAGAAGAGAATAGCGTGATAGCCCTACAAATAACGAATCTTACTATAAAGCAATGCTCACAGATAAAACCCTTAATTTTAGGACTCTCTTTGACTATTAAAAAAGGAGAAGTTCTGGGTATTATAGGTACTAGTGGTAGTGGGAAAAGTGTATTAATTAACTCATTAATAGACTGCTTACCTTCTGTTTTTGAATTATCTGGCTCAATCAAATACGATGAGGAAACTCGAATATCATTAGTTCCTCAAAGCGTTGAAGCATTGAACCCAACCACTAAAATAGGAGATCAACTTTCACAATTCGACCCACATAAAAAATGGTACCACTCAAAAAATAAAATGCTTATAAATTCAGCATTATCGCAAGCTCAGTTACCACCAGTTGTTGCAGATAGATACCCTTATCAATTATCAGGAGGGATGGCAAAACGAGTAATGTCGGCATTGGCCTTCATTCAAGATACCGACATTATCATTGCTGATGAACCCAGTTGTGGTGTAAATGATGAGCTAGCACAACCATTGTTCCAGCATTATGCATCGCTCGCTCATGGTCCTAAAAAAAAGGCCATTATTATGGTGAGCCATGATTTAAAGCATGTCATTGATATTGCTGATCGCATTCTTGTTTTACAAAGCACAGCTAACAGCGATTCTTTATCCATAATAGAACACACCACACCAAATGAAATCAAACAAGGAAACAGTCAATTCTATAGCCAAGCATTATGGTGTGCTTTACCTGAACATTGGAGTCATCATGATTCACTTAACTAATGTCAGCGTCCAATATCAATCAACCACGCTTAATCTACCTAACATCGCGATTGACCAAGGCGATATTATTGGCTTAAGTGGAAAGAGTGGATCTGGTAAATCAACAATTGCGATGCTATTTGCTGGTTTTCTTCTGCCAAAAACGGGACATGTTTGTACACCTTGCTATGACAAACATACTGCGAACCCTGTGCAATGGGTTGGGCAGCACCCTGAACTTTCTTTTAATCCTAAATGGACTATTTTACGTTCATTAAAAGAGAGCTATCGAGATATAGAGTTTGAATCTCGTCTTATCGACTTTGATATTCAAAAAGAATGGCTTACTTGTTACCCAAAACAACTCTCAGGAGGGCAACTCCAACGTCTTGCACTATTTCGTGCTTTACTACCAACAACTCGCTACTTGTTGTGTGATGAAATCACTGCTCAATTAGATCCATTAGCTCAAATATCAATTTGGAAAAGCGTACTTAATTTTTCGACTCACCAAAATATTGGATTACTAGTTATATCGCATGAACCTTCATTATTAAAATCGATTTGCAAAAAAATAATCACATTAAATTAAGAACTTTTATTCAGATATAAATAGTCTTTTAAAGAATAAATTTTCACTTATAAACATGATAAAAAAAATGGCAAAAAAAACGACTATTTAGTTTATTTTTTCATTGCCAAGTACAAAATATAGGACTACTATCTATTTCGTAAGTCATTCACACAATCATCTCTAAAGTTAATTTATCTTCACATATTCATGTATACATAAAATAAATTACCTTTACTGTAAAACGAGTACTTTACTCAACACTGCCTAGACTTAGGCAATTACAATTTATTTAGAATTCTTATTTCTCTAGTTTTTAACTGGAGGTGTTTGCTATTTGTTTTCATTATTTCTTTTCTCAAGAAAATATGCCATATCGGCAGGGATAATTATGCAAAAAATAAATACATCGTCTTCTGGTTGGCTGGCTGATATATCCCTTTTCTATGAAAAAAGAGGCTCTAACACCAAACTGGTTCATCGTGAACAAATTGGTCCACTAATGGTTCAGCGCCCTTTTTATCCAGAACCTGGGATAGCTCATACTTATCTACTTCACCCACCTGGTGGTGTTGTAGGTGGCGACCAACTAAATATCAACATTCACGTTGCCTCTAAAGCACATTCATTAATAACAACACCTGGGGCAACTAAGTTTTATCGAAGCTCAGGAGCAACATCAACTCAAACCCAACGATTAAGTGTCGATTCCGATGGGTTCTTAGAGTGGTTACCACAAGAAAATATATTTTTCCCAAATAGCCAAGCGCATATAAATACACAAGTAAATATTCATAAGAACGCACATTTTATTGGCTGGGAAATGAATTGCTTCGGTCGTCCTGTTTTAAATGAAATATTTACACAAGGATTAATCACAGGACGAACCAATATTCAGGTTGGTGGTAAGTTATTACTTTCTGAATCGATTTATATTGATTCAATAAATGAAATTAAACACGCGGCGGGAATGCGAAATTACCCCATGCTTGGCAATCTTTATATCTACCCCGCTTCTGATGTATTAGAAGATAAATTAAGAACACTGATTAATGAACATTTCCATGAACAAACTGGGTTATTTGGCAATAGTGATCCTATTTGTGGAATTACTGAAATTGATGGCTTATTGGTTATCCGTTATTTAGGTTATCAAACAGAGCCGATGATGGCCTGCTTCAGTACTTTATGGCAACACACTCGTCAACATTGGTTAGGTACATTACCCGAGGTCCCACGCATCTGGGCCACATAATTAGCTGGAAACATCATGGAATTAACACCAAGAGAAAAAGATAAACTGCTACTTGCTTCTGCTGGAATGATTGCAGAAAGACGCAAAGCTCGCGGATTAAAATTAAATTACCCAGAATCTATCGCCTTAATCTGTTTTGAAATCATGGAAGGTGCTCGAGATGGGCGTACCGTGGCTGATTTAATGAATTACGGTCGAACCATCTTAAGCGCTGACGATGTAATGGAAGGTATTCCTGAGATGATCCCAGATGTTCAAGTGGAATGTACGTTCCCTGATGGTACTAAGCTTGTGTCTATCCACGAACCCATCGTTTAAGGAGTTACCCATGATCCCTGGTGAAGTGAAGATCAACAATGAACTTGGCCATATAGAGTTAAATGTAGGGCGAACAACGACCACTCTTTCCGTTGCTAATTATGGCGACCGTCCTATTCAAGTTGGTTCCCATTATCATTTTTACGAAGTTAATGAGTCGCTGCATTTTGAGCGAGAACCAACCAGAGGTTTTCGTTTAAATATTCCTGCAGGTATGGCAATTCGCTTTGAGCCTGGCCAACGTAGAACAATCGAGTTAGTTGCATTTGCAGGTAAACGTGAAATCTATGGATTCCAAGGTGCAATCATGGGGCCTTTAGATCCCATTGTCACAGAACAAACAGAACATAAAGAGGTTAACTAATGGCTCATATTTCTCGCACAGCCTATGCAAATATGTTCGGCCCCACAACTGGAGACCGATTACGCTTGGCAGATACTGAGCTGTTTTTAGAAGTCGAAAAAGATTTCACCACCTACGGTGAAGAGGTTAAATTTGGCGGTGGTAAAGTGATCCGTGATGGTATGGGTCAAAGCCAAGTATTAAATAAAGACTGTGTTGACGTTCTTATTACCAACGCATTAATTGTCGACCATTGGGGTATCGTAAAAGCAGATATCGGCATTAAAGACGGTCGCATCTCTGGTATTGGTAAAGCAGGTAATCCTGATGTTCAACCCAACATTGATATCGTTGTAGGTCCTGCAACAGAAGTCGTTGCAGGCGAAGGCAAAATAATTACCGCAGGTGGTATTGATACACATATTCACTTTATCTGTCCTCAACAAGCAGAGGAAGGACTATCATCAGGCTTAACGACCTTTATTGGCGGCGGTACTGGCCCTGTTGCAGGATCGAATGCTACAACAGTAACGCCCGGCATTTGGAATATGCACCGCATGTTAGAAGCGGTGGACGATCTCCCAATTAACGTTGGTCTCTTTGGTAAAGGTTGTGCAAGTAAACCAGAAGCATTACGAGAACAAATTGAAGCAGGAGCAATGGGGTTAAAACTTCATGAAGATTGGGGCGCAACGCCTGCTGCTATTGATACTTGCCTTACTGTTGCCGATGAGATGGATATTCAAATTGCAATTCATTCAGACACCTTGAATGAAGGTGGTTTTTACGAAGAAACAGTAAAAGCCATTGGTGATCGTGTTATTCACGTTTTCCACACTGAAGGTGCAGGTGGCGGTCACGCTCCTGATGTTATTAAATCCGTTGGCGAAGCTAATATATTACCGGCATCAACTAATCCAACCATGCCGTATACGATTAATACCGTCGATGAGCATTTAGATATGTTAATGGTATGCCACCACTTAGATCCTTCAATTCCTGAAGATGTGGCCTTTGCTGAGTCTCGTATCCGTCGTGAAACCATTGCTGCCGAAGATATTCTTCATGATCTTGGCGCTATTTCAGTAATGTCATCGGACTCACAAGCCATGGGACGCGTAGGTGAAGTCATCATTCGTACTTGGCAATGTGCGAACAAAATGAAATTACAACGTGGCGCTTTAGAAGGTGATAATGAAAATAGTGATAACAATCGAATTAAACGATATATCGCTAAATACACCATCAACCCAGCTATTGCTCACGGTATATCACACGAAGTCGGTTCCGTTGAAGTGGGTAAGTTAGCGGATCTTGTTGTATGGAATCCTGCATTTTTTGGGGTTAAACCATCACTAATAATGAAAAGTGGTTTAGTGGCTTACGCTCCAATGGGAGATATTAATGGCGCAATTCCAACTCCGCAACCAGTACATTATCGCCCAATGTATGCGTGCTATGGTAAAGCAATGTACAAATCGTCCATGATTTTCATGTCGCAAGCCAGCATTAAGGCCGGTGTACCTGAAAAATTGAATCTACAAAGCCAAATTGGTGAAGTGAAAGGTTGTCGTAATATCTCGAAAAAGTCGATGATCCATAACAGCTACACTCCACACATTGAATTAGACAGCCAAACCTATGTAGTAAAAGCCGATGGTGTTCCTCTTGTATGTGAACCAGCAACAGAGTTACCAATGGCACAGCGTTACTTTTTATTCTAATCCCCTCGCCTCGTTGGTTTTCTACCTATTTTCTGACGAGGCACCTTATTAAAGTGAACAATCATGATTAAATTTACTCATCTTGTTCATCACCATCATGATGCAGATAATCATGACAAGATGGACACCAAAAACACAGTAAAACTAACTCTGTGTTTAACCATGTTAGAGCGCACAAAGAGTCGATTAAAAATCACTTTAAATGATGGCTCTGATGCGGGGCTATTTTTACCTCGCGGTACGGTATTAAAAGAACACGATATTGTTGAAAGTGATGATGGCATTCAAGCAGTGATCACCGCCGCAGAAGAGGCAGTATCTACCGTATATAGCGATGACTTATTATTACTTGCAAAAGCGTGTTACCACCTAGGCAATCGCCATGTTCCCCTTCAGGTTGAAGCGGGATGGTGGTTCAAGTGCTGGCTCACATGGTGGTCATCATCACTAAGTGAGGTCATTCATTATGCTAGAAGATTTAAGGCTCTATCAATTAATTAGTCCCTCCCTACCGGTAGGATCATTTACTTACTCACAAGGATTAGAGTGGGCAATAGAAAAAGGCTGGGTCAGTAATGTTACTGAGTTAACGCATTGGTTAAGCAATCAATTGATGGACAGCATCGCCACATTAGAGTTACCAGTTTTAGCGAAAATGACTCAATTAATAAAAGAAGAAAAATGGCAAGAAGCTCAAGAATGGTGCGATTTTATTATTGCTAGCCGAGAGACCAAAGAATTACGCCTTGAAGAGAGACAGAGAGGGTTAGCCTTCGCAAGGTTATTACCAAAAATAGGGATTGAGTTAAATAAAACCACTCTACCAATGGTAAAACAAACACAAATCGCCGCCTTTGCACTGGCTGCTAACCACTGGCAATTATCCCCTAAAAAACTCGCAGCCGCGTACGCATGGGGATGGCTTGAAAACACCGTAATTGTAGGTATTAAGTTAGTTCCATTAGGGCAAAGCGCTGGACAGCAACTGCTACTTGAAATGGCAGACGTTATTCTACAAGCAGTAGACAAATCACAATGTTGGCCCGAACACCTAATTGGTAGTTTCACTCCAGCCCAAGTATTGGCAAGTTCTCGACACGAGAGCCAATACACTCGACTATTTAGATCATGAGAAACAAATCAAATGCAAGATTATAAACAACCTCTACGTATTGGTGTTGGCGGTCCTGTTGGTTCAGGTAAAACAGCACTCTTAGAAATACTATGTAAAACACTGCGTGATACTTACCAAATTGCAGTCGTTACTAACGATATTTACACTCAAGAAGACGCAAAGATCTTAACGCAAGCAGAAGCATTAGCGGCGGATAGAATCATCGGAGTTGAGACAGGTGGTTGCCCTCATACCGCCATTCGTGAAGATGCATCAATGAACTTAGCTGCTGTTGAAGAACTAGCACAACGTCATAAAAATCTAGATGTTGTATTTGTTGAAAGTGGCGGAGACAACCTAAGCGCGACATTCAGCCCAGAATTAGCAGACTTAACAATCTATGTAATTGACGTTGCTGAAGGCGAAAAGATCCCACGTAAAGGGGGTCCAGGTATTACTAAGTCAGATCTATTGATCATCAACAAAATCGACTTAGCGCCATACGTTGGAGCCTCTCTTGAAGTGATGGAATCAGATACTGCTCGTATGCGTCCTACTCGTCCATACGTATTTGCCAATCTTAAGAAAGGTGTCGGCCTAGAAAAAATCATCGAATTTATCATTGAACGCGGCATGTTAAATGAAAAATAGTTTTCTTTAATAACTAGAGAATGATGCCTTTAAATTGTGGGCATAGTTACGAACAACATTTAAAAAATTAAATTAGGAAATAGTATGAATAATAAAATTATTAAGCTTTCAAGAAATGCCCATAATGCACCCAAAAACTCTATACACTCACAAACAGTTGCGTTTTCTCACTATAATAATATTTCAGCACAGTTACCTATAGACCCAACAACCAATAAAATTGTTAGTACTGATATAAAAGAACAAATAAACCAATGTTTAATAAATCTTGAATCAATTATCAGCAGTATTGACCATGTTAAGGAAGATATTGTAAAAATAAATATTTTCCTCACTGATATTTTAAATATTGATGCTATCGATGATATTTATACTAATTTCTTCCAAAATTATTATCCTACTCGTACGGTGATTGCTGTCGAAGCCCTACCGTTAGATGGTGCTTTAGTGCAAATTGATGCTGTAATTTCAAATGGTGAAGGAACACATCCACAGCAACCTTGCAAACTAATAAAAATGGCAAGAAACACAGATAATGCACCTAAAAATGCACTATCAACCCAAACGGTCGCTTTCTCTCATTACAATAACATCACAGCACAATTACCTGTAGATCCGAAAACAGGTTTAATTATCTCTGATAATATCAACGAACAAACAGAGCAATGTCTAAACAATATTAAAGCTATTTTAGAAAGTATTAATGTTCCTCTTGATGATATTGTTAAAATAAACATTCACCTTAAAAACCTTAACGATATTGATGTTGTAAATGAAGTGTATTCTACATTTTTTCCTGATTCCGCTATCGCAAGAGCTGTCGCCTATGTTCCAGCCCGAACAGTAACTATGGCATCGTTACCGATGAATGCATTGATACAAATTGATGCAGTAGTGTCACATGGTGATGGCACTCCTCCACAAGCGGTTGAAGATAGACATGGTATTGTTATAAGAACGAACAATACCGAAAATGCACCTCAGAATTCAATGTCCACCCAAACTGTTGCTTTTTCTCATTACAATCATATTTCAGCCCAATTACCAATCAATCCAACAAACTCTGAGATTAGTATTGGCAATATAGAAGAACAAGCAAAACAGTGTTTACAAAATATCAAAGCGATCGTAGAAAGCATTAATCACACAATGGATGATATTGTTAAAATAAACATTCAACTTACAAATGTTGCAGATATCAATATTGTTGATGACGTTTATGTTCAATTCTTTAGCAGTGATCTTCCAGCAAGAACTGTGATTGGGGTTTCAGCGATTCCAATGGATTCACTAATACAAATAGAGGCTATTGTTTCTAATGCTGAAGGAACTCCTTTGCAAATAAAGAACTAAGAAACTACTTATAGATAATATACAAATATCCTTATCTTAAAGCTGAAAAATATCTTCCTAGGTTTTTCAGCTTTTTTTGATCTAGGTTTTCCCTTTTTCAACGTGTAAACTTCATAACAGTTATCATTTTAAAATGGAAAGTCTAATGAAAGTATATGATTGTTGTGAGATGGTTCGTGAGTTGTATTCATTAATTGGCAGTGGTGATCAGGGTTACATCCCTCAAGCAATTACTTGCGCCGTAAAATCATTAAATGATATTGCCGCTGATGAAGCGCTTCCAAAAGCCACTCGTGAAAAAGCCGCGTTTGCTGCTGCCAACTTATTAATTTCTGATTTCGAGGATGAGTAATGACACCTGAAAAGATGGTTTCGATGGATCCTATTATGCTAATGAGCATAGTTAACATGAAGATCCGCGATGAGTTTGGAGATCTAGATAGCTATGTTAAATTCTACGAATTAGATAAAGATGCGCTAATCAAAAAACTAGCAGATGCCGGTTTTGATTACTTAGAAGACGCGAAACAATTTAGATAAACATCTAATTACTGAGTAAACAAAAAAGGGCAGAACAACGTAATCATTGTTCTGCCCTTTTCTTTACTGTAATTAAATTAGAACGATGCCCAAAGAACGGTAATCACTAAGATAGGACACACAAACTTCACATACAGAGGCCAAATTTTACCAAAGAACCCTTGTTGAAATTCAGGATAACCTTGTTCAAGCTCTTTAATTTTAGAATGACGGCTCCACACCCAGCCTCCAAATACACAGAACAGCAACGCAGCGACAGGTTGTAAGTACTGAGTCGCAATCATTGCAACTAAGCCAAACAATTCACCAAAATTAAATACAATTATCACGCTGAACACAGCAATCAAAGCACCTAAAACCCAACTTGTTGGCGTTCTTTTGGTTTTGAATCGCTCGCTTACTAAAGAAACTGAACACTCAAGCATTGAGATTGAAGACGTTAATGCTGCAATCGTTAATAATAAAAAGAACACAATCGCGAACAAATCACCAAATAGACCTAAGCTATCAAACATCATTGGTAACACAGTAAATACCAAGGTATCAGAACTGATTAATGAACCATCTTCTGCGTAGATTTGAACGCCCTTCTCCATCGCAACAAACATTGCAGGCATTACCACTAATCCAGCAATAAATGCCACAGCGGTATCCACTAAAGTAACGTTCATAGCCATCTTAGGGAGATTTTCTTTCTTACTTAAATATGAACCATAGATAAGCATTGAACAGCCACCTATGGTTAACGAGAAAAAGCCCTGTCCCATCGCTGCCAATATCAATTTTTTATCCATTACCTTTTCAAAATCAGGGATAAGATAATGCTTTAATCCTTCAACCGCACCTTGTTGCATCATGATATAAACAAACAATAAGCCAAATAAAACAAACAAAGCAGGCATTAAACGAGTTGACCATTTCTCAATACCGTCTTTAATTCCACCTTGTACGATTAGAATAGTTAATACATAAAAGATTATCGTACCCAGTAAATTACGCTCAATACTAAAGCCTTTAAACCATTCAGCAAGATCATGTAATCCAACTAAATTTGCCATTGCGCCAAACAAGAAACAGATTAACCATCCGCCAACAATGCTGTAGAACATCAACACAGCACTAGGGACACTCAAACCAATCCAGCCAACAAAAGCTCCTACACGCTTACCTATTGGGTTAGAAGTCAATGAACGCATACTATCGACTGGGTTCGCTTGGCCATGACGACCAATCGCCATTTCAACAACAAGCATGGGAAAGGCCACCACAAGGATCATGATAAGGTAAACCAATAAGAAAGCTCCACCACCATTGCTAGCAGCTTGAGTTGGGAATCCCCAAATATTACCTAACCCAACAGCCGCGCCTGCCGCCGCTAATATAAAACCTATACGTGAACTAAAACTTTCTCTGTTATCAGTCATTCTCTGTATCACCACACTAGTACAATGCAGGCATGATAACTTCACTAATAATTAAACACCAGTTTTAAATCAAAATGTCATTTAATTATTTCTATTAAAAATAAAATAATAGCGAGTTCTGCTGTTTTAAAATAGAAATACAGCATTATATCTATTCATTAATTTTCAAAATTACCTTAAATATAGCGCTCTTTTTTTAAACAGTATTAACAGAAGCGTTTATTCTATTCACAACTAAACCGCATTAAAAAAACTAATAGCTAAAGCGACTAAATTATAATGAATATTTTATTTGACGAAAATTAAAACTGCTGATAAATTCGCGCTATTGAGTCACGGTGTACATATCCTATAACACCTCTCTACGTACTCCACCAAACTCCAGACTACTGAGTTTACAGCTCAGACAACTAGATGGTAGCCAAATGGGTTAGATATCTGCAGTCAGTATTTATTGTACTCTCTGTAGTTTTTTTCTATTTGAGAAAAATTAATGACAAATAAAATCATGGTTGGATGGCGAGAATCTCTTAGCCTTCCTGAGCTTGGTATTAAATTAATTAAGGCAAAAGTTGATACTGGCGCCAAAACTTCTTGTTTACACGCATTTAAAATAGAGCCCTTCACAAAGGATAGTGAAGCTTGGGTTCGCTTCTGGATCCATCCAGAAAAAAGAAATAATGATTTCGTACAAATATGCGAAGCCAAAATTTTTGATCAGCGAATAGTAAAAAGCTCAAGCGGACAAGAAGAAATGCGCTACGTCATCAAAACAATGATCCGACTAGCAGGTCAAGAGTGGCCAATACAAATAACATTAAGTAACCGAGAAACAATGGTGTTTCGTATGTTACTTGGCAGAACATCAATGCAAGATCGTATTGTTGTTGATCCATCATCGTCTTACCTAGTTGATTTTGAGGAAAATTTATAATGAAAATCGGTATTTTATCGCGTAACCAAGACCTTTACTCTACTCGCCGTTTAATTGAAGCTGCGGAAAGTCGTGGCCATGAAGTAAAAGTCATTGATGCATTACGTTGTTATATGAATATCAATTCAGAAAAACCTCAAATTCATTTTAAAGGTGAAGAACTGATTAATTACGATGCGATTATTCCTCGAATTGGCGCCTCAGTCACTTTTTATGGTACTGCCGTATTACGTCAATTTGAAATGATGAATGTATACCCAGTGAATGAATCTGTTGCGATAACTCGTTCTCGCGATAAATTACGTTCAATGCAACTGCTTTCTCGCAAAGGCATTGGTATGCCTATCACAGGTTTTGCAAGTAAACCTGATGATGTAAAAGATTTATTAGACATGGTTGGCGGCGCGCCAGTTGTGATCAAGCTATTAGAAGGCACTCAAGGTATTGGTGTTGTTCTTGCCGAAACGCGTAAAGCAGCAGAAAGTGTTGTTGAAGCATTCATGGGCTTAAAAGCGAACATCATGGTTCAAGAGTTCATCAAAGAAGCTGGCGGTGCAGATATCCGTTGTTTCGTTATTGGTGGCAAAGTAATAGCAGCAATGAAACGTCAAGGTGCAGAAGGTGAATTCCGTTCTAATCTACACCGTGGTGGTTCAGCGTCACTCGTTAAATTAACTCCAGAAGAGCGTAAGACAGCAGTAGCTGCAGCAAATATCATGGGGCTAAATGTAGCGGGTGTAGATTTACTTCGCTCTGAGCGTGGTCCACTAGTTATGGAAGTGAACTCATCTCCGGGCTTAGAAGGCATTGAAAAAGCAACAGGCAAAGACGTTGCTGGCCTAATTATTGATTTTATTGAGAAAAATGCAGCGACAAAAGGGACTAAAACTCGTGGCAAAGGCTAAAAAAAATCAAGCGTTTGAAATATTAACGCACTCGGTTGCACCTGGTGAAAGAAAGGTTATTGAGATTGAAGCCGCAAAGCTTTATACCCACTCACCTTTATCTATCCCTGTAGAAATCATTAATGGTCAGCATGCTGGCCCAATCTTGATGGTCAATGCGGCCATTCATGGTGATGAGCTCAATGGGGTTGAAATTGTTCGACAACTGATCAACAACGTTGATCCAAAAACATTGAAAGGGACTCTTATTGCAGTCCCTATCGTTAACGTTTTCGGATTCATTCATAAATCACGCTATCTTCCTGATCGTCGCGATTTAAATCGTTGCTTCCCTGGTTCTGAAAAAGGGTCGTTGGCATCTCGTATGGCACATACCTTTTTCACCCAAATAGCAAAGCGTTGTGATTATATTGTCGACCTACATACTGGGGCTATTCACAGAACTAATTTACCTCAACTTAGAGCGGATCTAAGCAATCCTGAAACGTTACGAATTGCACACGCTTTCGGCACGCCAGTGATTGTGGATTCGCCATTAAGGGATGGTTCTCTTCGTAGTGAAGCTGAGAAATGTAATATCCCGGTATTAACTTATGAAGCAGGTGAAGCATTACGCTTTGAACCTATCGCAATTAATGCGGGATATGTGGGGGTACAACGTGTAATGCAAGCCATTGGCATGCTAAAAGCAAGCAGAAAACGCCTGCCTGAAGCTGTCATTGCTAAGTCAACAAGTTGGTTACGTGCAGAAAGCGACGGTATCTTACGTACTGTTGTTACTCTGGGTGAGCAAGTTGAGAAAGGTCAAGTTTTGGCTTATATCAGCGCACCATTAGGTCATAGTGAAATCGAACTTCGAGCTCATAAAGGCGGCATCGTTATTGGTCAACAAACCTTACCTTTAGTTAATGAAGGTGATGCTGTTTTCCATCTTGCTTACTTTACCGAAGACGATGAAATGGTTGGTCAAACAGTTGAAACGTATATCGATGAAATTATCGAAGCGGATACTGACCAATTAACTAACGGTCAAATCACGACATCTACACTTTAGTATTTTTTACTAGCATGACTTATTAATAAGAGAGGTTCGCCTCTCTTATTTTATAACGAATTATCTATTATTACTGCACGTCTATAATTTCATATTGCTGCTTCTTGCCAGCTAAATTCAATTCAAATTCATCACCAAGTTGCTGCCCTATCATGGCTTTTCCTAGTGGAGCTGACGGCGTTATTAGTGAAAATGTCATCTTGTTATGAGTTACTTTTACTCCACCCGCTGACGGGCCGATAAAAAATATACTCTCGATATCATCTTGATTTACAAGCGTCACTAAAGCGCATTGGTTAATCGCACTCTCTTCGCTATATTCTAAACGCGGTAATTTACGATAAGCAAGAATATCAGCCTCACACTCAGCAACTCGTAGTGCTTGTCCATGCGCTAAATAAGAGGCTTCTAAGCCAAAGGTTTCATACTTACTACGTGCAATCGCTTCTTTATCTGTTGCTTGATCAATCGCTCGCTGCGTGGCTTCTACTGCCATTTGGTGGACTTGGCGCAACTCTTGGATGATTGACTCTAACAATGCTTCTTTTTCTATCATGAGATGAATTTACTTTATTGAGAATATAAAAAATGGCAGTTACGAATAACTGCCATTTCATGGTATCTATTTTTATCTCACATTACTGTGATAACTAATTACTCTTCGTCGTAATCGTATTCGTCTTCATCGTTTGCTGCATCACGAGCGGCTTCATATTCCGCTTTTTGTGCTGCTGATTTCTCTTTTTTACGAGCAATCATTTCTTCTTTTTCAGTGCGTTGCTCAGACTTACGATCATTACGTACAGCTTGAGTTTTTGCAAATTCAACAAGCTCTTTTTGAGCCCATTCAACTGCTTCTGCTTCGCTTTCAAAACCAAGCTGACGCTTAGATACAACCGTTCTGCGAGAAGTTACTTGGCGCGTAATTTCAGCAGCCCAAGCGTTACGTTTTTCTACAATACGGTAATCAAATTTTGCCATTTTTATTTCCTAGAATTCGATAGTTAAGGGATAGATCATTGTTAAAAAATCCATCTATAACTGCAGTACAATATCTGCATTCCCTTTAATGCCCGCTATTAGAACACATCTAGCCAAAAATGCATCAAAAAGATGTCAATCTATAAGCGCTTTAAAGGAGAAGTAGGTCTTATTTTTTTACGACTAAATGATTACGGTTGTCTCGACTAGTACGGATCAACTCATCACCTTTAACAATATCAACTGATTTTGCTAATCTGTCGTATAAAAGTACGTTTACAGTAGCCGCTAAATTCATGCAACCAACGGTTGGTACATACACTACATGATCTGCTCTATCTGCAACTTGTTGTGTAATTGAACCATCTTCAGGGCCAAAAACATAAATTGCTTTGTCTGGATGTTGAAACTCCGGAAGAGATATAGCCCCTTCAGCAAGCTCGACACACACCACTTTCATGTCTTCTGGTAATTCATCTAATAAACAGTCAACACTGGTTAATGGGATCTTATTGGCTACTTTTTTAGTATCCGTTTGAAACTTTGCAGCGCGATCATATCGTTCGCCAGTATAACGAACAGCATCAACTTGATAACACCCTGCAGCACGCATCACTGCACCGACATTCGTTGGGCTTTTCGGGTTGCTCAAACCAATCGTAACGTGCGTATTTTTCATTGTTTCTTCCAACAGATAAAAATAAAACGCTATTCTAACAAAAAAACCGCTGAAGCCTAAGCTTCAGCGGTTTTTTTTAAAAGAGCCGTCTTTACCCAACTCTTTTATTTATTATAGAACAGTGCTTTGATTATAGAAAAGCGCTTTGATAAAAATTTTAATACTTATCACAATTTTTTATTCATCCTGAAAATACTTTTTTATCATTAACCCGCCCATCTAATTAGCCGATATTTTTACGGGCATTTTGGAACATACGCATCCAAGCACCATTTTCGCCCCAAGTCTCAGGAGCCCAAGAGTTAGCAACCGTACGGAATACACGCTCTGGGTGAGGCATCATGATCGTTACACGACCGTCCGTTGTTGTTAAACCTGTGATAGCGTTTGGCGAACCGTTCGGGTTATTTGGGTATTGCTGCGTTTGATTACCGTTGTTATCAACGTAACGTAGAGCAACAGTACCTGAGTTTTCAATCGCGTTTAGGTGGTCGTTATCACGAACTTCTACGCGGCCTTCACCGTGAGAAACCGCGATAGGCATACGAGAACCTTCCATTCCATTGAAGAATACAGAATCAGACTTCTGAACTTCAACTAGGCTGAAACGCGCTTCAAAACGCTCCGATTCATTACGTACGAAACGAGGCCAGTACTCTGCACCAGGAATTAGTTCACGTAGGTTAGACAACATCTGACAACCATTACAAACACCTAGAGAGAAGGTATCTTCACGTTTGAAGAAGTTTTCAAATTGGTCACGCGTAGAGTCGTTAAATAGAACCGACTTAGCCCAACCTTCACCAGCGCCTAATACGTCACCGTAAGAAAAACCACCACATGCTACAAGGCCGTTGTATTCTTCTAGTACCGCTTGACCCGTTAGGATGTCGCTCATATGAATATCAGTCGCTTCGAAGCCTGCACGGTCGAATGCTGCAGCCATTTCAACATGAGAGTTAACACCTTGCTCACGTAAAATTGCCATCTTAGGCTTAGCACCTTTATTGATCATTGCCGCTTCAATAATTGGAGCTGCAATATCTTCGTTTACATCAAAGCTTAGGCTAACGTTTAGGCCAGGGTCTGAGTTGTCTTTCTTCGCTTCGTGCTCTTGGTCTGCACATACAGGGTTATCACGTAAACCTTGCATTTTATGCGTAGTTTCAGCCCAGATAGTACGTAATTCAGTACGGTTACGTTCTACTATAACTTGCTCACCAGACTTAATAACCACTTCGTCAGACGCTTCAACAGAGCCAATTACGTGTGAGCAGTCACCTAGCTCATTCGCAGCTAATGTTGATAACACTGAATCTAAATCGTTATTGCGAACCTGGATTACCGCACCTAACTCTTCGTTAAATAGTGCCGCTAACGTATCTTCACCTAAGGCTTCAATGTTTGCACTAACACCACAGTGACCAGCAAATGCCATTTCAGCAAGCGTTACGAATAAACCGCCATCGCCTTTATCGTGGTAAGCCACTACTTGATCGTTTGCTACTAAAGTTTGAACGCCTTCGTAGAAACCTTTTAGCTGTGCTGCATTATCAACATCCGCTGGTTTATCACCCAATTGCTTATAAACCTGAGCAAGTGCTGTTGCACCCATACGGTTTTTACCATTACCTAAATCGATAAGAACTAGGCTTGTATTGCCTTTGTCAGTGCGAAGCTGAGGAGTAATTGTTTTACGAACATCTTCAATACGAGCAAATGCAGTAATAACTAGAGATAGAGGAGACGTAACTTCTTTTTGCTCGCCGTTCTCTTCCCATTTAGTCTTCATCGACATTGAATCTTTGCCCACTGGGATAGTTAGACCAAGTGCAGGACAAAGTTCTTCACCTACTGCTTTAACCGCTTCGTAAAGACCTGCATCTTCACCAGGGTGACCCGCCGGAGACATCCAGTTTGCCGATAATTTAATATTCTTAATATCGCCAATATTTGTTGCTGCAATATTGGTAATAGCTTCACCAACCGCTAAACGAGCTGATGCTCCAAAGTCTAATAGAGCAACCGGAGTACGCTCACCAAGAGACATTGCTTCACCGTGGTAAGTATCATAACTTGCTGCTGTTACTGCACAGTTGGCTACAGGAACCTGCCATGGACCTACCATTTGGTCACGAGCAACAAGACCTGTCACTGAACGGTCACCAATCGTGATTAAGAATGTTTTCTCTGCAACCGTTGGCAAACGAAGAACACGCTCAATCGCCTCGTTCATCTCAATGCCTGAGCAATCAAGCGCCGAGTTATTTGCTTTTAATGTCTTAGCATCACGGTGCATCTTAGGCGTTTTACCTAAAAGGATGTCCATTGGCATATCAATTGGCGTATTGTCGAAATGAGAATCTTCTAATTTCAAATCACGCTCTTCAGTTGCTTTACCAACGACCGCATATGGTGCACGTTCACGCTTACAAATAGCTTCAAATGTTGCTAAATCTTTATCCGCAACCGCCATTACATAACGTTCTTGAGATTCATTACACCAAATTTCAAGTGGGCTCATGCCCGGCTCATCATTTGGAACATCACGTAAGTTAAAGATACCGCCACGTTCACCATCATCAACAAGCTCAGGTAATGCGTTTGAAATACCGCCGGCACCTACATCATGGATAAATGCAATTGGGTTTGCATCACCAAGCTGCCAACAACGGTCGATAACTTCCTGACAACGACGCTCCATTTCTGGGTTTTCACGTTGTACTGAAGCAAAATCAAGATCTTCAGAAGAAGAACCAGAATCCATTGAAGATGCCGCACCACCACCAAGACCGATGTTCATTGCTGGACCACCAAGTACGATTAAGCTTGCGCCAACTGGGATCTCTTTTTTCTGAACATGATCATCACGAATATTACCTAAACCACCAGCAAGCATAATTGGCTTGTGGTAACCACGTACTTCTTCACCATTGTGTGAATTTACTTTTTCTTCGTATGTACGGAAATAACCTAATAGGTTTGGGCGACCAAATTCATTGTTAAATGCTGCGCCACCTAGAGGGCCTTCAAGCATAATATCAAGCGCGGTTACGATACGACTTGGCTTACCAAAATCAGTTTCCCACGGTTGCACAAAATTAGGGATTTTAAGGTTAGATACTGAGAAGGCAACTAAGCCTGCTTTTGGTTTACCACCGATGCCAGTTGCGCCTTCATCACGGATTTCACCGCCAGAACCTGTTGACGCACCCGGCCAAGGAGAGATAGCGGTTGGGTGGTTATGCGTTTCTACTTTCATCAAGATGTGTGTTTTTTCTTGATGGTAGTTATATTGACGAGTTTCTGGATCAGGGAAGAAACGACCAACAGTAGAACCTGTCATTACTGCGGCGTTATCTTTATAAGCAGATAAAACGTTTTCAGGAGTTACTTCGAAGGTGTTTTTAATCATTTTGAATAATGATTTATCTTGTTTAACTCCATCGATAGTCCAATCTGCATTAAAAATTTTATGACGACAGTGTTCAGAGTTCGCTTGTGCAAACATCATTAATTCGATATCAGTTGGATTTCGACCTAATTTTTCAGTAAAACTTTCTAGTAGGTAGTCAATCTCATCTTCAGCCAGTGCAAGACCTAGGGTAACGTTTGCGTTTTCTAGCGCTTTACGACCACCGACAAGTAGATCAACTTCTGCATACGGTGCTGGTTCAGCAACGGTAAATAATGCAGCAGCTGAATCAAAATCAGTAAAGACAACTTCCATCATGCGATCATGAAGAATTGCTTTTAGTTCAACTAATTGAAGTTCCGATAGTGTTTCAGAGGTTTCTATATAATAAGCAATACCGCGCTCTAAACGTGCAATTTTAGCTAAACCACAATTATGAGCGATATCAGTTGATTTTGAAGACCAAGGAGAGATGGTACCTGGACGAGGAGCAGAAAGAAGCAATAAACCCTCAGGCTTATGTTCTTCAATTGTTGGACCGTAAGTCAGTAATTTTTCTAACTTCGCAACCTCAGACGCATCAAGGTCTGCCGTTACATCAGCAAAATGGGTAAATTCAGCATAAATACCAGTGACAGGTAAATTTAGCTCGCAACAAAGCTCAAGTAGCTTGTTAACACGAAATTCAGATAAAGCAGGTGAACCACGCAAAATTCTCATGTACTTAGGTCTCTTTGGCAATGAATTAAAGGTAATATTGGAATAGTTTCATGACTTTATAAGTAATTAACTCAATTAATCACCTATATTACATAGCAACTATGCCGATGTTACCTCTGCTATTGCGAGCGCATTATAAAGGATTTTGTTATGTGAAGTAACAGCAAAAGCAACCGTTTGCGTATTTTTTTAAAAAAAAGGGAAAATCCTCTTCTAATTTGACATTTTTGGGCAAAAAAACATCAAAGATAAAAATAAACTGTCCCAAACTCTAATTATTGTTGTAATTTGTTACCGCCCTTTTGCCTCTTTTTACCCCATTTGATATAACTACGCTTCAAATAATAAAAAGAGCATTCCGACTTGAGCCACATTCAATATCACCGTCTTTTACAATCTTGTTTAGTTATTTCTACATTGATGTTTGCCTTAACTGGTTGCCAAGTAGAATCTGAACCTAAAACTAAATTAGAGCAAATCAGAGAACGTGGCACATTACGAGTCAGTACATTAAACAATCAACTTTCTTATTATATTGGTTCAGATGGTCCAACTGGACTCGATTATGATTTAGCCAAAGCGTTTGCTGAAAAATTAGAAGTTAAATTAGAGATAACGCCTGCCTATACTTATTCAGGATTATTTCCAGCCCTGTCTCGCAATGAGGTTGACCTTATTGCTGCAAATATGACAATAACCCCTGAGCGACTTTCCCAATTTAATCCTGGCCCTGTCTATTACTACGTTAGCCAACAAATAGTATATAAAAAAGGAAGCTGGCGCCCTCGCAATATCAAAAATCTCACTGAACTTGATGAAAATGTAACTATCGTTAAAGATTCAAGTTTTGAAGGTACACTCACTAAACTAAAAGAGAAACACCCTAAACTTGAGTGGCATACCGAAGCCGATACAGACGTTAGTGAGTTATTGAAAAAAGTAGCAAATGGAGAAGTTCACTACACGCTAGCTGACTCTGTTGAATTATCACTCACGCAACGTATTCACCCTGAACTAGCAGTTGCTTTTGAGTTAACCGAAGATCAACCTGTCGCGTGGTTCTTACAAAAAACAGAAGATGATAGCTTACAAGCGTTATTAATTGAGTTTTTTGGTGAACTAAAAGAAAGTGGCCAGTTAGCGCTTTTAGAAGAGAAATATTTTGGCCATGTTGAATCGTTTGATTATGTCGATACTCGTGCTTTTATTCGTGCATTAGAAAGCAAATTACCTAAATGGGAACCTCTATTTAAAAAGTACGCTGGTGATTTTGATTGGCGTTTCTTAGCTGCTTTGTCATACCAAGAATCACATTGGAACCCATTAGCAAAATCTCCTACTGGAGTACGGGGCATGATGATGCTAACGCTTCCTACAGCTCAATCTGTTGGTGTAAAAAATCGTCTCAGTCCAGAACAAAGCATCCGTGGTGGTGCTGAATATTTACGCCGAATTGTAAAACGAGTGCCAGATTCAATCACCGAGCATGAAAAAATTTGGTTTGCTCTAGCCTCTTATAACATTGGTTTTGGCCATATGATGGACGCCCGCCGTTTAACTAAACGTTTAGGGGGTGATCCGGACTCATGGACAGATGTAAAAGATAACCTTCCCCTACTACGTCAGCAACGTTATTACAAATACCTTCGCTATGGTTTTGCTCGTGGTGATGAGGCTCAAGGATACGTAGAAAATATTCGTCGTTATTACCAAAGTATTATTGGCTATGAGCAAGAGCAAGCCAATAAACTTAAGCTAGAAGATACAACTATTGAGGACTTACAGGTTATTGATGTCCCTTTATCGTCTGCTACTTCTACCACTAGCAATGCAGTTTCAGAGACCACCATTAAGTAGGTTCATATAATCGTAACAATGAGCCCATATTCTAGATGAATTCGCTCATCGTATTATTCGAAATAAGGCTAAATATCTTAGCCTTATTTTTTATTTATTAAACCAAAAGGGGGAGTTTATGCTCTCTAATAGAAGAAAAATTAAAGCACAAACGCCTTTAAAAGGAAGTACTCAACGCCGACGTAAGTTATTAAATAATCATAAGAAAGTACTTCATCGCCAACGTCTTTATTCACTATCACTGTTTGATGAAGGCGAAGCATTCTCTTGTCGTTAATATCTCCTCTCCTAATTTTTATTAACACGCATTAAAAAAGGCAAATTGACGTTCAATTTGCCTTTTTCATTTAAGATAAATTACCTATTTATTCTTCAACTCTTCTGTTCTTTGCTGTTTTCGCTCTTCTTTTTTCTCTTTACGTCTGCGTTTAAAAAAAGCTTGTAGCTGTGCTCTACACTCTTCTTCCATCACTCCAGATTCACACTCTACAAAATGAAATGCGGTGGCTGAGGTAAATAAATTAATTACACTGCCTGACGCCCCAGTCTTCATGTCAGAAGCACCAAAAATAACTTTTTTAATTCTACTATGGACAATAGCACCGGCACACATAGGGCAAGGTTCAAGAGTAACGTATAAGGTAGCATCAATAAGTCGGTAGTTTTCTACCTTCTGTCCTGCTTGCTTAATTGCCATCATCTCAGCATGAGCCGTTGCATCATGAGAACCAATAGAACGGTTCCACCCTTCTCCGATAATTTCACCATCTAAGACAATCACAGCACCAACTGGAACTTCACCTTCTTCTTCAGCAATCGCAGCCAGTTCCATTGCTCGTTGCATATAGAAGTTCGCATCTTTATTTTCTTTTTCAACACTCATTTATTCAGCTAACTCTTGTGCTAGAAACTCAACGAGTAAACGTACCTTAGTGGAAAGGTGGCGGTTATTTGGATATACCGCCCAAATCCCTTCTTTGGGTTCACGATAAGGTACTAGTATCTCTACAAGCTCACCTTTATCCATCGACTCTTGAACATAAAAATCAGGCAGTTGAACAATACCTAAACCCTTTAATGCCGCATTCGTTAAAGCAGCACCGCTATTACAGTGAACGGACCCTTTCACTCTTACGCTTTTCTCTTTTTTATTTTCGATAAAGCGCCAAATAGGTAAGCTACCAACCAAGCAATTGTGTTGCGACAGTTCAGATAAGGTATGAGGCTCACCATGTTTTTCAATATAACTAGGAGAGGCGCATACTCGAACTTGTCTGCTTGATAAACGCTTTGCCATCATGGTTGAATCGGTTAATCGGCCCAATCGAATAGCGAGGTCAAAATCTTGTTCAACGAGATCTAACGTTTGGTTTGATAAAATTAATTCAAGTTCAAGCTGTGGATACATCAGCATAAACTCACTGAGTAATGGCGCGATTAACTGCTCACCATAAGTCACTGACGAAGTGATCTTTAAACGACCTTGAGGTGTCGCATTTAGTTCAGTGATAGCTCTATCTGCTTGCTTTAACCCTTCAACCAAATGACGGCAGTGTTGGTAATAAGTTTGACCCGCTTCAGTTACCGATACCTTTCTGGTTGTTCTAATCAATAATTTTATTGAAAGACGATCTTCTAATGCCGCAACTTTACGGCTAATTTGAGCTACTGATGTATCAAGAGTTCGAGCTGCTCCTGTAAAGCTTTGCGCTTCAGTAACAGCAACAAATTCAGTTACTCCTTCCCAATCAATCACAGATTATTCCCCACAATTATTATTACATATCCGTAAAAATTATTTACTATTCTACCGTATTATCAATTGATGAGAAATATTTATAATGGCACCCAACAAGACGACGAGCACAGAAACATAGTGCAAACTTAAAATTAAATAGTTTATTAATGTCGTCAATTAAATTATTCCAATAAGGAAAATCCAATGGCTCTTGATATTAAACCTGGTCAAACATCAATTAAATCTAAAGCAATGGTAGCTTGGGCTGCTGGCGAACCTCTTAAAATGGAAGAAGTAGATGTACAACTTCCTAAAGCGGGCGAAGTTTTAGTTCGTATCGTTGCAACTGGTGTTTGTCACACTGATTTATTCACTCTATCTGGTGATGATCCAGAAGGTATCTTCCCATCTATCTTAGGTCACGAAGGTGGCGGTATTGTTGAGATGATTGGTGAAGGCGTAACAAGCGTTGAAGTTGGCGACCATGTTATCCCTCTTTACACTGCGGAATGTGGTGAGTGTAAATTCTGTAAATCTGGCAAAACTAACCTTTGCCAAGCCGTTCGTGAAACTCAAGGTCAAGGTCTTATGCCTGATGGCACTAGCCGTTTCTCTATTAATGGCGAAACTATCTTCCATTACATGGGCTGCTCTACGTTCTCTGAATTCACAGTACTTCCTGAAATCTCTTTAGCAAAAGTATCTAAAGAAGCACCACTTGAAGAAGTTTGTCTTCTAGGTTGTGGCGTAACTACTGGTATGGGTGCGGTTCTTAATACGGCCAAAGTTGAAAAAGGCGACACAGTTGCTGTATTCGGTCTTGGCGGTATTGGTCTTTCAGCTATCATCGGCGCGAAATGGCAGGTGCAAGCCGCATCATCGGTGTTGACTTGAACGAAAGCAAATACGAACTTGCTAAAAAATTAGGTGCGACTGATTGCATCAACCCAACAAATTTCGACAAGCCAATTCAAGAAGTGATTGTTGAAATGACTGACGGCGGCGTGGATTACTCTTTTGAGTGTATCGGTAACGTAAACGTTATGCGTGCTGCACTTGAGTGTTGTCATAAAGGTTGGGGTGAATCAATCATCATCGGTGTTGCTGGTGCTGGCCAAGAGATCTCAACTCGTCCGTTCCAACTTGTAACTGGTCGTGTATGGCGTGGCTCTGCATTCGGTGGTGTTAAAGGCCGTACTGAACTTCCAGGTATCGTTGACCGTTACATGCAAGGTGAGTTCGCTCTTGATGACTTCATCACTCACACAATGGGTCTTGCGGATGTAAACGCAGCGTTCGATTTAATGCACGAAGGTAAATCTATCCGTACTGTTCTACATATGGATAAATAAGTTTTAACATTTAAAACTTAACGATCATTAACTAAATGTAAAGCCCGTTAGATAACATCTAGCGGGCTTTTTCATATCTAGCGCTTATTCAACACTATAACGTCAATAAGTAATTCACTAATTGGTTGTACTCATCATAACTACGGATCTCTCCTGGTTTAACAATGTATTTATTATTCACTAATACACCAGGAACTCCTGTTAAAGTACTTGCTTCAAATTGTTTATCGAAATTACGCTGCATCGAGTTCACAACAAAATTGTTATAAGTTGCATCGTACTTCTTAGCATCAACACCATTATTAATAAATATTTTACGTAGTTCTGCTTCATCTTTTGGTCGCAGACCAAGCTCATGAATTTGCTTAAACATAGCCGGAACCATTGTTTCTTCAACGCCTAAAACAACCATAGTTGCATAAGACTTTGCCATTGGAACTGCCATTTCACCCATAAACGCTACATGTATTTTTTCAAATTTTACGCTCTTTGGTAATGCTGGCTTTAAACTTTTTACTATAGCTTCAAATTTATAACAATGAGGACAATAAAAAGAGAAAAACTCCGTTACTTTAGGGGTTTCTGATTTCTCAACATCGAGGATCTTATAATGCTTACCTTCTTCAAATGAAGCTGCTTGAACTGAAAACACCAACATAAGCGCAGAGAATAGCGTTACTATTTTTTTCATTTTGAATAATTCCTAAATATATACAGTTATACCTTTAGTCAGCGTTAAATGAATAAACATATAACCTGCTAAATTGATCGATTTGGTCGTGTACAAAACACGTAATTGTAATGATTAGAAATTAAACGATGGGAGGGCGGAATAATGTCTTACTTCGTACAATAGCTTTATCAACTCTGTCTTCTAAAATTAAAGACCTAGTAGTTAAAATAGTAAGACCTACCGAAATAGATTGCCCGCAAGGCACTTTCAATAAACACATTGAAGCACAACAATGATGCTTATCTAGTTCATATTTTCCTGAAACAGAATGATCTTGTTGAGGGCAACCAGAGGTAACTTCGCTGACTGAAAAAGGGTTATTTGTTCTAAGAGAAGAGCTTAACTGAGACGTAAGTAAAAGACTTGCAATAAAAAATGCAAATACAGTAACAAATGGTATCCAAATTTTATGACTAAAATGATACATAACAACTGCAAATCCCTACCAGAAGGGCACATCATAACTGAATTAAGTTTAACTTTCCTGACATAATCTTCATTTTTTATTGCCTCCTCCCTTTTAATTTTAGAGCTACTAAACACATATTTTAATCAGTTCGATATCAAAATACCCCTTATTATTACAGTTACGTAAAAATCATTTTCATTTTAAGGGGATTATCAATTCTTATGAAACACCTATACTAGCCACATCAAAACGAGACAGCAGAAAAGAAAGTTTCAACTAGGCTTTAGTTGACTGCTTATCTAAATATATTAAAAGGAAAAACCAATGGCTCTTGATATTAAACCTGGTCAAACATCAATTAAATCTAAAGCAATGGTAGCTTGGGCTGCTGGCGAACCTCTTAAAATGGAAGAAGTGGATGTTCAACTTCCTAAAGCGGGCGAAGTTTTAGTTCGCATCGTTGCTACTGGCGTATGCCACACTGACTTATTCACTCTATCTGGTGATGATCCAGAAGGTATCTTCCCATCTATCTTAGGTCACGAAGGTGGCGGTATTGTTGAGATGATTGGTGAAGGCGTAACAAGCGTTGAAGTTGGCGACCATGTTATCCCTCTTTACACTGCGGAATGTGGTGAGTGTAAATTCTGTAAATCTGGCAAAACTAACCTTTGCCAAGCCGTTCGTGAAACTCAAGGTCAAGGTCTTATGCCTGATGGCACTAGCCGTTTCTCTATTAATGGCGAAACTATCTTCCATTACATGGGCTGCTCTACGTTCTCTGAATTCACAGTACTTCCTGAAATCTCTTTAGCAAAAGTATCTAAAGAAGCACCACTTGAAGAAGTTTGTCTTCTAGGTTGTGGCGTAACTACTGGTATGGGTGCGGTTCTTAATACGGCCAAAGTTGAAAAAGGCGACACAGTTGCTGTATTCGGTCTTGGCGGTATTGGTCTTTCAGCTATCATCGGCGCGAAATGGCAGGTGCAAGCCGCATCATCGGTGTTGACTTGAACGAAAGCAAATACGAACTTGCTAAAAAATTAGGTGCGACTGATTGCATCAACCCAACAAATTTCGACAAGCCAATTCAAGAAGTGATTGTTGAAATGACTGACGGCGGCGTGGATTACTCTTTTGAGTGTATCGGTAACGTAAACGTTATGCGTGCTGCACTTGAGTGTTGTCATAAAGGTTGGGGTGAATCAATCATCATCGGTGTTGCTGGTGCTGGCCAAGAGATCTCAACTCGTCCGTTCCAACTTGTAACTGGTCGTGTATGGCGTGGCTCTGCATTCGGTGGTGTTAAAGGCCGTACTGAACTTCCAGGTATCGTTGACCGTTACATGCAAGGTGAGTTCGCTCTTGATGACTTCATCACTCACACAATGGGTCTTGCGGATGTAAACGCAGCGTTCGATTTAATGCACGAAGGTAAATCTATCCGTACTGTTCTACATATGGATAAATAACCAATATTATCTTATATAAAACAAACAATTACATAAGATAACACTATTTAAACCTGCTCACTCGTAGCAGGTTTTTTCATTTTCACCTCCTTACTATTAGTAAGATTTTATCTAGATCGCAAAGATCAAAAAAAATCGTATTTTCTCACAATTAGTAATACTGATAAGCTATATACATTAAGGCACCCTAAAAATTATTTTCTATTAATAGGTTGGCCTTATGTTTAATCAATTAACTATCAAACACAAACTCTCATTTCCCATTGTGATACTTGCCCTCATTATCGCATTGATAACTGTTATCAATGTTCTTCAAGCAAGGCATCAAGAGTCTCTCAATGAAGAGCTAAACCATACTGTTCAACCCGTTCTTGATAACTTAGAAGATGGTTATCGAGATTTATATCAAGTCATTACTGCAGCTCAGGGCTTAATGCTCGCCAAAAACCAAAATGATATTGATTACAGCACCTCTGAATTTAAAGACAATGCTTATCGAGTAGTACCTCGTCTAAATAAAGTTAATGAATTAATTTCTGCAGGCTATTTAACAACAAACCACCAAAATGAAGTGTCCACTTTAATTAATGCAACGAAAAACTGGGTAAGTATCTATGAACCAATGTTTGCTAAACCACAAGAATCCACTGAATATTATGAACAAAATAGGACACAACTAGATTCACAATTTCAAGTGATGCGTAAACAGCTTAAATCAATCAACCAATTAATCGAAGAAGTTAAAATTCAACTTAAAACTGAAATTTCTGATTCAATTACCTATAGTAAATTAGTGCTTGAAGTCGGTGCTATAATCGCCATTATCTTAGTTATTATATCTTTTGTTATTTCACATAAACTCGTTCTAAAACCAATACATCACATTAGTAAAGCCATGGCAGACATTGCAAATGGAGATGGTGATCTTACAAAACGAATGGAGGTAGTGAATAACGATGAATTAGGCCAACTTGCAATTAGCTTTAACCAATTTATGACTCGCATTCATTCAACAGTAGAACAAGTTATTATCTCTTCTAATGCTGTGCGTGCTGAAATGGAAAATATTAAAACATTAACGCAAAGTGTCGCTGAATTCTCAGGCCAACAGCAACAAGAAAGTGAAATGGTTGCTACTGCTGTAAATGAAATGCAAGCAACAAGTCAAAGCGTATCATCGAATGCTAATGAAGCAGCTCAAGCCAGTACAAAAGCCGATACCGAAACACATAATACCAATCAGATTTTAAGTAACACAATTAGTTCTATTGAAACACTGGCCAGTGAAATAGATAACGCAAGCCTTGTGATTCATAACTTAGATTCTGATGTTTCTAATATTGCCTCAATTCTAGATGTTATTCGCGGTATTGCAGATCAAACTAATTTACTTGCCTTAAATGCTGCAATTGAAGCTGCAAGAGCTGGTGAGCAAGGTCGTGGATTTGCAGTGGTCGCTGATGAGGTGCGTTCATTAGCAAGTCGAACACAAGAAAGTACTGGTGAAATTCAAATTATGATTGAGAAATTACAAAATGGTGCCCATAAAGCGGTATCAGTTATGGATGCCAGTAAAGATAGTAGCCAACAAACAATTCATAGCGCAAGCAGTGCCTCGGAATCATTAAAAGAAATAATTGCTTCTATCTCATTAATGAATGAAATGAACTCACAGATTGCCACCGCGGCTAGTCAACAAAATGGTGTCAGTGAAGAAGTCAATAACAATGTTATTCGTATTTTAGATAACAGTAATAATATGGTGGAGATGGTAAGCAGCTCAGAAAACGCCTGCCTTTCTCTTTCTGCTCAATGTGAAGTCCTTGATGATTTAGTAGCACAGTTTAAAGTCTAATTTATACAATTAAGTCAGCTATTATCATACTTATTAGCAGGTTTAATTGTTATTACAGTTTTGTAAAAATCATTTTCATTTTAATGGGATTATCAACGTTCAAGAAATGACTATACTTGCTTTATTAAATAAGAAGCACGATGTTGTTTCTTTCTATCTTTAAATGATACTGACTAAGTAAGCTAGATAAGCTATTTATATCAGTATAATCCTTTTTGGAGTGAAATATGAACGTTGAAAATATCAGCCAAGCTAAAGTTGCCGGTGGCTGGCACAAACAGTACACACACACTTCATCAGTATTAAACTGTAATATGCGCTTTGCTATTTATCTACCAGCAAATGCCTCAGAAAGTAATCCTGTTCCTGTTTTATATTGGTTATCAGGGCTAACTTGTACTGATGAAAACTTCATGCAAAAAGCAGGGGCATTCAAAAAAGCCGCTGAATTAGGCATTGCTATTGTTGCTATGGATACGAGCCCTCGCGGCGAAGACGTTGCTGATGATGCAGAAGCAGCTTACGATTTTGGTCTAGGTGCAGGGTTCTATTTAAATGCAACTCAAGCGCCATGGAATCGTCATTACCATATGTATGACTACGTGACAAAAGAGCTACCATCTCTTATTGAAGAGCACTTCCCTGTATCAGATAAAAAATCAATTTCTGGTCATAGCATGGGTGGTCACGGTGCAATTACTATTGGGTTAAAAAATCAAGATGCATATCAGTCTATCTCTGCATTTAGCCCAATATCTAGCCCAATTAACTGCCCTTGGGGTCAAAAAGCATTAGGTCTATATCTTGGTGATAATAAAGAGACTTGGAAAGATTACGATAGCTCTGAGCTTCTGAAAAAAGGCTCTAAGTTACCAATTTTAGTTGACCAAGGTGAAGCTGATGGCTTCTTAGAGGAACAATTAAAACCTGAATATCTTCTTTCTTCAGCAGAACAATCTGGCGCTAATTTGGAAGTAAGGATGCAACCGGGTTATGACCATAGCTACTTCTTTATTTCAACATTTATTGATGAGCATTTAGAGTTTCATGCCATTCATTTAAATAAATAAAAGTATACAAAGAACAAAAGCCCAGAAAAGGTTCTCCTTCTCTGGTAATGCCGATCATTTAAGGTAAATATGATCGGTTGACCGATCCTTTTTAGATGTCAAAATCCAAGTGTATTTTATGCACTTGGATTTTTTTATGGATGTTTCTCAAGCTCTAAACATAATCAATGACTGGAAACCTACCAACGTAGAGACACTCGCTGATTTACTTCCAATCCATCTGATTGATGAGGCTTATTCTCTCACTGATACGGTGA
>Ga0316197_10000227_pt1 | contig 41002 bp, 41 predicted proteins | sample OudBiesiAoxic_MG_FD_204939 | JGI IMG/M metagenome (GOLD analysis project Ga0316197, IMG submission 204939) | Coastal sediment microbial communities from Oude Bieten Haven, Netherlands - site A oxic | ecosystem: Environmental > Aquatic > Marine > Coastal > Sediment | place: Netherlands... | reverse complement strand
TTGGTAGGTCCAGCTCGGCAAGAGCAAGAAACCGTCGCCGAAACTCTCCCAGGGCATCTGACTCGAGGCGCCTGGCGCGAAGGAGGTGCCGCCGAAGACGCGAGGCGAAGGGCTTGCTTCGTGAGCCACGTGATTCGTGCGGTCGAAGAAGTCGCCGATGGAGGGCGCATTGGGCGCCAAAGTCGTCGCTACTCCGAGCCCGGAGCATGCGTTGCTCTGTGGCGGGTCCCAAAGGATACTCGCTTCGTGCGGGAAAGCGCGAAGCAAGGCGTCCGCCGGCGCCACGGGCGCAGGAACGGTCACGATGAGGTGGCTGTCCTCGGAGCTACGAGCCGCAAGCGCCTGCTCGAGGAACGCCCGAGAGGTTTCCCTGTTCGGTGCGCCTTCGATGACGAAAGCTGCACTCTGCGACCTCACGACTGGCCCCCTTTGGGTTCTGCGACGAACAGGTTGCAGGCGCCAAAAGTCAGCGGCTGCACGTCGAGCACCTTCAAGCCGGAGGCCTGCATCTGCTCGGCAAACTGATCGGCGGGCGGAAATGCGGCGATGGACTCTTGCAGGTACTTGTACTCGCGCGATCCGGACAGCATCCCACCGATCCGCGGAATGACTTTTCGGACGTGAAAGCGGGCGAACGGGCTCAGCCACCCCACGCTTGGTTCTCCCAGTTCCAGAACCGCGACCCGGCCGCCAGGCTTGGTGACTCTTGCCATCTCCGCAAGCGCGGCGCTTCGATCGGGAACGTTGCGAATGCCAAACGCGATGCAGCAGCCGTCGAACGAGTCGTTTTCATAGGGCAGCGCTTGCGCGTCACCGATCTCGAGCTGCACGCGATCGGCAAGACCAGTGCGCATCACCTTCTGGACACCGACCTCGAGCATCCGACTCGACGGATCGCTACCAACGACCCGTGCGTCGGTGTGAAGCCGGGCGATCATGAGGGCTAAATCGCCAGTGCCTGTCGCGAGGTCCAGAACACGAGCGCCGGCGGGAAGCTTGAGCGCGGCAACGGTCTTGCGACGCCAGGACTGATCGATCCCCATCGACATCAATCTGTTCAACAGATCATAGCGACCCGCGATCTGATCGAACATCTCCCCCGACCCAGGGTTCGGCGAGCCGGTCTGTTGGACCGTTTCGCTCATTGAGCGCCCCGTTCGAGCTTCTTGGCCTGCAAGCGGGCGTTCTCCTGCACCTCTTGCTTGCGCGAGTGGAGTCGCATGTGACCGCGCTGAATACCCTCCCCGGCAAGCGCGCGAAGCGCTGCCAGGTTCGATGCCATGCCGGCCGCGCCCATGACGACGGCAAGCTCGCCCGCGTTCTTGACTCCCATCAACTCGAAGGCGGCGCGAACGCCACGATGAACTCGCGTCGAGCCACCGACCGTTCCGACCGCCAGCGGCATGTCGAGCTCGCCGTGCACGCCACTGTCGGTGCGGCTCCAAACGACGAGTGGTTTGTAGCTTCCCGTCACCGAAGCGAAGGCATGCGCCCCAGCTTCGATCGAGCGCCAGTCCTGTCCCATCGCAAGGGCGACCGCATCGATGCCGTTCATTACGCCCTTGTTGTGCGTGACCGCGCGAAAGGGGTCGAGCTCGGCGAAGCGGCTGGCTTTCACGATGCCGTCAGCAAGCTCCGGCCCGCCGAGCGCATCGACGCTCACGTCACAACGCACTTGAATTCGACGTCGCAGCGGCAGATTGCTGAGGATGCGAAGCCCAACCGTGCCGCCGGTGAGCTCCTGGATGCGCGGGGCGACGGCTTCGGCGACAGCGTCGACTACGTTGGCGCCCATGGCATCACCCACGTCTACGTAGAGATGCACGACGAGAATTCCATCGTCTTCGTCGAGCACGCGCACATCGAGATCACGGCAGCCACCGCCTCGCTTCACCATGCCGGGGATCGCGTCGTCTGCGATCCGGAAAATCGAGTCACTTTCAGCTTCGACGCGCGCCTTCGCCTCCTGCGGATTGGGCACGTCGTCGAACTGAACTTGCGTCGTCATGATCGGCGCCGTGGCCTCGCCGAAGAATCCGCCGGTCATCCGGACCTGGCGCGCGGCGTTCGATGCGGCAGCAACGACTGAAGGCTCTTCAACCGACATCGGCACCAAAACGTCGTTGCTGTTCACGCGGAAGTTGAGCGCAATCGCGAGCGGCAGGCCGTGCACGCCAATCACGTTTTCGCTCATTCGATCGGCGACGTCGAGCGTGAGGCGCCCTCCGTCCTGCAAATGCCGAACCGAATCCTCCGAAAGCAGGCCGGTGTCGAGCATGGTTCGAAGCCGCTGTTCAACGTGTTCGCGGTAGAACCCCGGGATGCGGCTAGTCACGGTTGGTGGTTGCTTGGACATCGATGACTCTTTCCTCGTTGCTCCCTAGGACTCCCGGTGGACGGTGGCGCGGGCCACCGTAATCAAGGCATCTCGTGCGCGACCCTCGGTCAGCCCTTCCAAGGCCAAGCAGGCCTCTTCCGCTTTGCGAATCGCGAGCTCGCGCGTCGACTCGAGCGCGCCCGTCTGATGGAGCGCAGACAGCAGCTGTGCCTTCGCCGCCTCTGGAACCTCATCGACGGGGCTCGCGACCAAGTCTTCGAGAACTGCGCGCAGCGAAGGGTCCCGCTCGAGGGCGACAATCACCGGATGCGTCATCTTGCCCTCACGTAGATCGGTGAACGGAGATTTTCCGATCGTCGAGCCGTCGCCCGCATAGTCGAGATGATCGTCGATCAGCTGAAAGGCAACTCCTAGGTGAAGCCCATACTGTTCGAGCGCCTGACAGGCTTCCGGGGTTAGACCACCGGCACGCGCGCCAGCAAACATCGCCCAGCGGAAGAGCGCGGCTGTCTTGCCTTCGACGACTTGCATGTACGTCCGCATCCGCGCGTCGATGCGGCCGCGGTTTTGGAGCTGAATGGCCTCAGCAAAGATCATTTCGTCGATGATGTCGAGTAGCCGAACCAAGACGTCCGGCATTTCGGCGGCGCGCACGCGGCGAAGCGCATCCACTAGCAGCCAATCTCCTGCAAAAATCGATGCTGCGTTGCCATAGAGCGTTCGCGCAGCGGGAACGCCCCGGCGCTGATCCCCAGCGTCTACCACATCATCATGCAGCAGCGTCGCGCAGTGGACGAGCTCGACCGCAACGCCGAACCCGCGCGTCTTGTCATCGAGGCCGTCACCGAGCCGCGAGGCTAGAACCACGCACATCGGACGAAGCCGCTTGCCAGCTATTTCGAGCAAATGGTGCGCGCTCTTGTGGACCACGCTCTTGCCGAGCGGAAGGCTCTGGATGCCCTGCTCGAGCGCTGCCATGTCCCAGCTCACCAAATCTGCGAGATCGGCCAAATGCGCGGAGAGGTCGCCGAGCCCTTGCGAGTCGCACACGGCCTGCAGGCTCGTGAGCACATCGGACGACGAGTCCAATCGAACCGCGGCGATCAACGACATCCCAGGCCTCCCCTGACTCTCCTCTGCCGCATCAGTCTTCCTCTTCCGCCGATCGGAGCTCGGCCGGGTTGAGCATGCGACCTGCGACCAGCAAGCGCACGAGTCGTTCGCCGGCCTTGGACAGTGCACTGAGTCGCGAAAGTCGTTTACGCATGTAGTCCACTCGGACCCGGTCCTTGCCTGCCAGCTGGCCGCGCGCGTCATCGAGAAAGCGCTGGGCGTCTGCGAAGGCATCGCTTGCCTCGCGTATGAGATTGAGCTCGCGGCGTTCGTACACACGACGAAGGAGCTTCCAAACGCTGCTTTCCGCCTGATAGAAGTCCTTGCGCTCGCCAGGGAGCCAGGTCTTGCGAACGGCACCCCAGCGGACCAGCTCCCCGAGAGAAAGGCTCACCGCGCTGCTACTCAGCTGGAGGGTCTCCGAGAGGTCTCCCGTGGTCATCGGCTCCGGGGACAGGTAGAGGATTGTCCAGAGGCGGCCCATGTGGCGGCGGAAACCCCAGAACTCCATCAACCTGCCCATGGCGTCGGCCGCACGAAGCTCAGCCTCACGCCATAACGGCTGAGAATCACTTGGTTCTTGATGTTTTGCGGCGGCTGTGGACACTCGGGAGACTCGGTTTGTTCAAATTTTCTTGAACAGACGTAGGACCGAGGCACGAACGGGTCAAGTCAACGGCGGAGGTGGCGGATGAGGGGCCTCCCGGTGCTAGACTCCGCAGCCCCCATGAGCAGAAAACTCAACAAGTACAGCAGCCGAATCACCCAACCACCATCGCAGGGCGCTTCCCAGGCGATGCTGCACGCGACTGGCCTCAGCCGCGCCGACCTGGACAAGGCCGAAGTCGGCATCTCGGCGGTCTGGTACGAGGGGAACAGCTGCAACATGCATCTGAACGACTTGGCCGCGGTCGTGAAACGTGGAGTCGTCGACGCGGGGCTGGTCGGAATGCGCTTCAACACCATCGGAGTGTCCGATGGGATTTCGATGGGCACCGACGGCATGAGCTACTCGCTTCAGTCACGCGACCTGATCGCAGACTCGATTGAAACCGTCATGGCCGCGCAATGGTACGACGCCAATATCTCGATTCCCGGTTGCGACAAGAACATGCCGGGCTGCATGATCGCGATCGGCCGCCTCAATAGACCCGCGCTGATGATCTACGGCGGAACGATTCGCGCGGGCCGGGGAAACAACGGCGAGAAGCTCGATATCGTCTCGGCGTTTCAGTCGTATGGCGAGCTGCTCGCGAATTCGATCGACGAGAACAAGCGCCTCGACATCATCGAGCACGCCTGCCCAGGCGCAGGCGCCTGCGGTGGCATGTACACGGCCAACACCATGGCGTCGGCGATCGAGGCAATGGGGATGTCCCTGCCCTACAGCTCTTCGACGCCTGCAGAAGACCCGGCAAAACACGAGGAATGCTTACGAGCGGGCGAAGCAATCAGGCTCCTGTTGGACAAGGACATCAAGCCGCGCGACATCATGACGCGGGAGGCCTTTGAAAACGCCATGGTGACGATCATGGCGCTCGGTGGCTCGACCAATGCGGTCTTGCACCTGGTCGCGATGGCGCGGGCGGTCGATGTTGCTTTGACGATCGATGACTTCCAAACTGTCAGCGACCGTGTGCCTTTTCTCGCCGACCTGAAGCCAAGCGGGCAGTACGTCATGGAGGATTTGCACGAGGTCGGTGGTACACCGGCAGTGCTTCGCTATCTACTGGCGCACGGCGCGCTTCACGGAGACTGCCTCACCGTCACCGGCAAAACGCTCGCAGAGAATCTTGCAGAGCTTCCCGATTTGAGCGCAGGGCAGGACGTCATTCATTCCTGGGACGCGCCGATCAAGGAGACCGGTCACCTCACGATTCTGCGTGGCAGCCTCGCGCCGGACGGCTCGGTCGCGAAGATCACCGGCAAGGAAGGCTATGAGTTCAAGGGGCCGGCCAAGGTCTTCGACTGCGAAGAGGACATGTTGGCGGCGATGGAGCGCAACGAGATCCGCAAAGGCAATGTCGTAGTCATTCGGTACGAAGGGCCCAAAGGCGGACCGGGGATGCCCGAGATGCTCTCCCCCACCTCGGTCATCATGGGTGCCGGACTCGGCCAGGATGTCGCGCTGATCACCGACGGCCGTTTTTCGGGCGGCTCACACGGCTTCATCATCGGGCACATCACCCCGGAGGCACAGGAGGGCGGCCCCATCGCCTTGGTGCAGGATGGCGACGTCATCGCCATCGATGCGAAGAAGCGATCCATCGATCTCGAGGTCGACGAAACCGAGATGGCCAAGCGTCGAGCCAAGTGGAAGGCGCCGGCCCTGAAGGCCACTCGCGGAACACTTTACAAGTACATCAAAAATGTGAAATCCGCTTCCGAGGGCTGCGTAACCGACGAATAGAAACCCGGTTCACCAGCGCGCACCGACTGTTGGACCTGGTCCGGGCACCATTGGCCCGGATTCCGCAGCGATTTCGCGGCCCATCCCTACACTTAGGCAGGACAAGTCAAAGACCTGCAGCAGGGGAACGACCATGTACATCAACAAACGAGGCCTGCGGGAGATCGGCAAGGTCCTCTTCAAGAAGCCCACCGTCGGCCGGCTCGTGACCAGCGCTTGGATTGCTCCGATCTACCTCGGTCTGCGCCAGACGGCGGTGGCCTTCCGCGGACTCGACGAGTTCGTCTGCCCGGAATACCGGGACCAGAAGGTCGAGCGGCCGGTCTTCGTCTTTGCCAACCCACGCAGCGGCACCACCCTCGCCCACCGGCTCATCAGCATGGACGATGAGGTCTTCACCACGGTGAAGCTCTACCAGACGATTTTCCCTGCGGTCACGGCGACCAGGACTTTCAAGCGCCTGATCGCGCTGGCAGAAACCAGCGTGGGCTCGGTGCTCAACCGCGCCTACAATTTTTTCAATGCACCGCTCGAAAGCCGTTGGCAGGAGGTTCACCACATCAGCCTCGATCAAGCCGAGGAGGATGTGTGCACGCTTCTGTGGAGCCTGACCTCACCAGCGACCGGCCTGCTCTTTCCCTTCATGGAAGACATGCCAAGCCAGACCTGGATCGACCGTCAGCCCCCCGAGGAGCGGCGCGCATTCATGGACTCCTACGAGAACACGATCAAGCGTCACGTGTTCGAAGCGGGCGGCAAGCGCTTCTTGAACAAGAACGTGTTTTTCTCGACGCGCGTTCGTTCGGTCTACGAGAAGTTTCCCGATGCTGCGTTCGTGTACCTGGTTCGTGACCCGCACGATTGCCTGCCCTCGTTCCTCAATATGTTCTACCAAGCCTGGAAGGCACACTCGCCGAGCCTCCGCCCGGATGGCGAAGAGATTCAGGCGCTCAAGCGACTCGGCTACGACTACTATCGATATGCGCTGGAGTGCCGCAAAGAGATTCCTGAAGATCAGTTCATCGTGATTCGCTACGAGGATCTAATTCGGGATCCGAAGAAGACGATCCTTGGCCTGTACGGCCGCCTCGGCATGCCGGTGAGCGAAGCGTTCGAGGCCAAGCTCGACAAAGCCATGGTGGCCCATCACGAGTATGAAAGCCCTCGGAATTTCGAGCTCGATTTCTTTGGCATCAGCCGCGAGGAGGTCTCCCGGGAGCTCCGCCAGGTCTTCGAGGAGTTCGGCTACGACAGGCCGGAGGACGCGCAGTACCTCGAAGCTGCGGAATGAGGTCCGCCGGCTAACACCGCCGGGCTGACGTTGTACATTCCCCACTCGGAGGAAGTATGACGACGGACGTCGAAAGACTAGAATTTCCCGGAAGCAATGGCCAGACTCTCTCGGGTCGAGTTCATTTGCCGGCGGTGAGACCAATCGCCTGCGCTGTATTCGCGCACTGCTTCACCTGCTCGAAGGAGAGCAGAGCAGCAAGATACATCGCCGCGGCTCTCGCGGAGAACGCAATCGCCACCCTCCGGTTCGACTTCGCGGGTCTAGGGGAGAGCGAAGGCGACTTCGACAGCACGACGCTCTCTCAGAACGTGGACGACATCGTCGCAGCTGCAGACGCCTTGCACGGGCTCTACCCGGTCCCGATGCTACTCGTAGGGCATAGCCTCGGAGGCACGGCGGCTCTCGCCGCAGCGGGGCGAATTCCGGAAGTTGCCGGTGTTGCAACGATCGGTGCGCCTTTCGAGCCCGAGCAGGCCGAACGTATCGGCAGCATGAAGAAGCCTCTCGTCGTTTTTCACTCCCCACAGGATCAGGTCGTCGGAATCGACAATGCCCGCATGATCTACCAGGCCGCCCGGCACCCCAAGAGCTTCGTCTCGTTGGATGGGGCCGATCACTTGTTGGGCAGGCAGAGCGATGCGAGATACGTCGCTGCGGTTCTCGCGGCCTGGGCCGGCCGCTATTTGCCAGGAGAGCCCGCTGAAGAGATCGCCGAGGATGCACCAGAGGGCGAAGTAGTCGTCGAAGGCAGAACGAGCAGCTTTCTTCAGCGAATTCAAGCTCGCAATCTCACGTTCTCGGCAGATGAGCCCCTCGACAAGGGTGGCAGCAATCTCGGCCCCAATCCCTATGAGCTACTACTGGCCGGCCTCGGCGCATGCACGTCCATGACGCTGAAGATGTACGCAGGCCGCAAGGAGTGGCCTCTGGAAGCGGTCCGGGTCACCCTGCGCCACGATCACGTGCACGCGAAGGACTGCGAAGACTGCGACAAAGAGACCGGTATGATTGATGTGATTCAGAAGAAGCTCGAGCTCGAGGGCGACCTAAGCGAAGAACAACGCGAGAGGCTTCTTGCGATCTCGGCACGCTGTCCGGTGCATCGTACCCTGCTCAACGAAATCAAGATCCGCTCGGAGCTCGCTTGACGACACTCGCTTCAGTCAACAACGTTTCACTGGCACTTGGAGGGGACACGCTCTTTGACGGGCTGTCACTGCAGGTGCACCAGGGCGATCACATCGGGCTGGTAGGGCCGAACGGATCGGGCAAGTCGAGTCTGTTCCGATTGCTTGCCGGAAAAATCGAACCCGACGGAGGCACGGTGAGCATGCCCGCCGGACTGCGCGTCGGCTTTCTGCCCCAGGAAATCACTTCGTTTCCAAACGAAACCGTGCTGACCTTCGTGTACGACAGCGTGCCAGGCCGGCCCGAGCTTCGCGCGGAGCTCGAACGGAACGAAGCTCGATTGGCCGAGCTCGAACACGACCCCGAGACTCACGAGAAAGAGCTGGTCGCAGTCGCTAGCTCCGTCGCGGAGCTTCACGAGCAGATCGCCATTCTCGACGCGCAGTTCTCCGAGCACGAAGCCAAAAAGATTCTCCACGGGCTCGGCTTCACCCAGGAGGATCACCGGCGCCTCCTATCGGAGCTCAGCGGAGGCTGGAAAATGCGGGCCGTCTTGGCGTCACTGCTGTTTCAACGTCCTGCGCTCTTGCTCCTCGACGAGCCCACCAACCACCTGGACATGCCGTCGGTGGCCTGGTTCTCGAAGTTTCTGAGCAGCTACGACCAGGCGCTCTTTCTCGTCTCCCACGACAGGGAGTTTCTCAACGAACAAGTCAACCGGGTCGTGAGCTTCGAACCGGAAGGTGTCCGAACGTTTCGCGGAAACTACGAGCGCTACCTCACGCAGCGTGACGAAGAGCGGCAGCTTCTCGAGAACCGGGCGAAGAATCTCGAGAAAGAAAAGGAACACCTCGAGCAATTCGTTCGACGGTTTCGTGCCAAGGCAAGCAAGGCGGCACAGGTCCAGAGCCGGGTTCGCCAGCTCGAGAAGATGGACACGGTGGAGCTGCACAGCGCGGCACGCGAGGTTCGCTTTTCGTTTCCGGCAACCGATCGCGGCGCCCGCACTCCGATGCGGGTCGATGACCTCTGCAAGTCGTTTGGAGAACACGTCGTTCTCGACCAGGTGTCACTCGCCGTGGAGCGCGGCGACCGCATCGCCATCGTCGGCCCCAACGGAGCCGGCAAGACGACGCTACTGAAGATCCTAGCCGGCGAAACCGAGGCCTCCGCGGGGCGAGTCCATCTGCCCGGACAATCGAACGTCCGCTACTTCGCACAGCACCACGCCGAGGCCCTCAACATGGACCGCACGGTGCTCCAGGAGGTCGCATACGCCAGTGATGGCACGAGCGTTGAGCGCGTGCGCAAGGTGCTTGGCGCCATGCTCTTCGGAGAGCGTGCCATCGACAAGCGCATCTCCGTGCTCTCGGGCGGTGAACGGGCGCGCGTCGCACTGGCAAAGATCCTCGTTCGGCCGGGCAACGTCCTTCTAATGGACGAGCCCACCAACCACCTCGACCTTCAGACCACCGAGGCGCTTACCGATGCGCTGTCCACGTACGACGGCACCCTACTCTTCGTCAGCCACAACCGGGCTTTCATTCGTCGCCTCGCGACCAAGCTCTGGGTCGTGCACGACGGCGGTGTCGAGAACTATCCAGGCACGCTCGACGACTACCTCTGGTCCTGCCAGCAGCGCGACGTCGCCCCCGCAACCGCAACCGAGATCAAGCCGGTCGCCCAGAAGAGAAGCCGACAAGCCCGCAAAGAGCAGCGCCGAAAAGAAGCCGAGCTTCGTGCCAAGCAGAACCAAGGCGTGAAGCCACTGGAGAAGCGCGTTGGGGAGCTCGAACAAACGATCGCGAGGCTCGAGAAGACGATCGCGGCGCACAACGAAGAGCTGAGCAAGCCCGAGGTCTACGATGACCCTGAACGCCGCGACACCTTGCTAGGCGAGGCAAAGGGGGCGCGTCGCGAGCTGGATCGCGCCTTCGAAGAGTGGACCGAATCGAACGAGAGACTCGAGCAGATCCGCGGTGAGCTCAAGTCCATGGAGGGTTGAGGATGAACAAGCTGACCGACGCCGAAATTGCCGAGCACATGTTGGCTCTCCCCAACTGGGAGCTCGGGGCAGATCGCATCCGCCGCGTGTTTCGCTTCAAGGACTTCGTCGAGGCCTTTGGCTGGATGAGCAGCGTCGCCATCGTGGCCGAGACCATGAACCACCATCCCGAGTGGAGGAACGTCTGGGCAACCGTTGAAGTCGAGCTGAGCACGCACGACGCCGGCGGGCTCACCGAGCTCGACATGAAGCTCGCCTCCAAAATGGACGAGCTCAGCCGACTCGGCTAACGAGACGGCAAGCGAACACCGCGAAAACCCAGCGGGAAGCGGGTTTTCGCAGCGTGGACGATGAGCCTCCGAAACCGCGTTGGTTCTGGAGGCCTGGCCTGTCCTCGTTAGTAGGTCGCGGTCGCGACGGGGGTCGCTAGGTCATCTACGTTGTGAACTCGAACGCCGCCGTGGCTGATCGAGTAGATGAACTCTTCGTCATCACCACTAATGAAGACGCCGCGGGTGATCTGGGGCTGGTAGCCGCACTGGTAGTAGAACTCGTCGAAGGGGTACGCGATGCCGCCGCAGTCATCGAGGACGAGGTCGGAGTGGTCGACCGCGCCGCGGCGGCTGAAGCCGTTTTCCGCGCTGACGGCCCAGAGCTCGAGCGTGCTCGAGAAATTGCCCTCGTAGGAGACGAACGGAAAAGCGAGCAGGCCCGCTCCGACGATGCCTTTGTCGGCGTAGAAATTGAAAGCCTTGTGGTTGTGGTTTGCTTCCGAGTAACCCTCACCCACGAGCGCCTTGTGGGCGAGCATGGGATTCACCGGATCGGAGACGTCGAAGATCTGAAGGGCGGTTCCGTTGTCCCTTTGGGTCAGTTCATCGACGTCGCGGCCGATCGTCAATAGATGGCTGTCGCCGAGCGGGTGCATGTAGTCGCTGAAGCCAGGAATCTTGAGCTCGCCAAGGACCTTCGGGCTCTCAGGATTGCTCAGGTCGATCGCGAAGAGCGGGTCGACCTGCCGGAAGGTGACGATGTAACCGAGGTCTCCAATGAACCTCGCCGAGAAGATCCGCTCGCCTTCGGCAAGAGGTGGCGTCGATCCGGCAAGCTCGAGCGCGTTGCCATTGAGCCTCAGCGTGCTGACGAGATTGTCGGTCGTCGGCGGGATCCATACGTCCGGAGCGATCAAGTCGGGGTTGTGGCTGGGCCAGGTGGTGCGGGTCGTCGCGATGCGAATGATCCCTCCACGCTCGTCGATCGAGAATTGGTCGTTTACGATGCCCTGAACGAAGCCCGAACCCTGATAAGGCGTCCGCTGCTGCTCAAACGAGACCGCGAAACGGTGCACCGCGGTTCGGTCGCTGTTGACGCCACGCTCGAAGTAGGTCCAATCGGGCTGAGTGAGCACCATGACCTCGCCATTGGCGTAAACCTGGGTCGCCTGACCCAAGATCGACGTGATCTGGGTCGCGCTGTTGCTCTCGATGTCGAGTCCGACGATCTGGGTGAGGCCGTAGTTCGTCAAACCCGGGGCCGGGGAGTAGAAGTCGGAGCACTGCACGGGTTGCTCCTGAATCTCGCCGTCGACACGCTCGCCCCAGACGGGAACCCAGTCCTTGAGGGCCGTGGCGCGAATTGCTTCTTTGGCCTTGCTGGCCCAAGCGCGTGCGAGAAGGATTTCAGCCTCGCGGGTCTCCGGATAGACCTCCGCGTTGTACACGAACTCGTAGAGATAGGGCACAGTGCCGGGTCGCTGCATGCTGCTCTGAACCACGGCGCGAACGACGCTGCCATGCCGGCGCGAAGAGCTATACCAGCCGTCGACATAGATCTCGCGCAGCGCTTCAGGCGAGTCGCCGCTGAGGTCGATCACAGTGATCTTCACGAAGGAGCGGCCGCAGTAGTAGTAGGAGCCATCGACGTCCGCCAACGCGGGCTCGACACCGCCACCGTAGTAGCCTTGGCAGAGGTCACCGTCGTCGAGCTCTTCGACGCCATAGGCGTTCGAAAAGACCACGGCGCGATCACCTTCGACGAACATCTCCATCGCCCCGCCTTCGATCTCGAGATCGGCGACTTTGGAGGTTTGCGATGCTGGCCAAGAATCGAATTCATGGAAACCGTTGCCGCGGATCACGAAAAGCTTGCGGCCGTCATCACCGACCTTGACGATGTCGGCCTCGTCCACGTCGGCGACCTGACGGTTCGTGTCGGAGAACCCGGAGGGAGCCTCTGCACCGCTGTCGCCCTCTGCGGTCGGAGGTGCCGCACCGCCGGCGCCACCTGACCCGGGCGCCGGACTTCCGTTTAAGAACACGTCCCCCCCGCCCCATCGGCTGTAGTACTCCTGCTTGATGAACGCCTCGAGCTCGAGATCCACCTTGGCGATGGCGTCCTGTTGAACGGCGTCGAGGACGTCCTCGCAGGTCGACGCCTGCCTCAGGGCGGCCTCGTACTGGCCGACCTCGGTGCTGGTTGAGCAGCCAATCGAGCCCCCAATCAGCATCAAGCAAAGTATTCCGGTGAACTTGCGCATCCTATTCCTCCTAGCTGCACCTAAGAATAAGCAAACAGTGTGCCTGACGAAAAACCTAGTGATTTCAAACTAGCCTATGGGTCAGCCTGTGCCATTCGGATCATCCTTGCACCCTTGTTACCTCATGCTATTGATTCTGAAAATCATTTTCATTTGCAACAGGGAGAGCCCGAAAATGGCTTATCGACAAAGGGTTCTGGCGCTGTCTTTCGGCATGCTGCTCGGACTGACCCACTGGAGCGGCGCGATCGCGAGGGCCCAAGACGCCTCCCCGTACACCGATCCCGACGCCGAACCCGACCCTGGCACTGACACTGACGCTGACGCTGCCAGTGACGGTCCCTTAATCGTTTTGCCGCCGGGAGAAGTGGCTCCCGAGCAGCCGCAAGCGGGGCAGTACCGCGTCGAGATCGATCCCCTGCGCGGCATGCAGCAGGGTCGCATGCGGCGCGAGCAGAAGACCACGATCGGCGGATACGGCGAGCTTCACCTCAACATGGTGAAGCCCGAGGACGACAGCTTCAGCTCCAGGCTGGACCTGCACCGCTTCGTCCTATTCTTTGCGCATCGCTTCAATGATCGCTTCCAGTTCTATTCCGAGATCGAGCTCGAACATGCCTTCGTCGCCGAAAGCGGCGGGGTGGCGATTCCCGGTTCGGTCCAGATCGAGCAGGCCATCATCGATTGGCGCTTGCTCAAAGGTAAGAGCGAAGCGCTCTACTTGCGAGCGGGAGCCATCCTCGTGCCGATGGGCATCATCAACCAGTGGCACGAGCCTCCGATCTTCAACGGTGTGGAGCGTCCGACGGTCGACCGCGTGATCATCCCGACCACCTGGCGTGAGGGAGGCATCGGCATCTGGGGCCAACCCACAGAAACGATTCGATACGAGCTCTATGTGATGAGCGGCCTCGACGCGAGCGGCTTCTCGGGCTCCGGCGGTCTTCGCGGCGGCAGACTCAAGGTTACCCAGGCAGAGCTCAACGGGCCGGCATTTGTCGGCCGCCTCGAGTGGGAGCCCATCCTCGGCATGGTGCTGGGCGTTTCGCCCTACTTCGGCTTGGCGGGACCGAGAGAGCTACCCGACTTGAACGTAAAGGTGGGCGGAGTCGCTGGCGATTGGCGCATCCTGAAGAAGGGGTTCGAGTCGCGCGCCCTGATCGCCTACTTCCACGTGAGTGATACCGACGCCCTCCGGGTGCCAGTCACGATTGCACCCGGTGAAACCGCGCCAACGAGCGACGTGGGCTCGGACCTCTTCGGCGTGTACGGAGAGCTCGGCTACAACGTGCTCTACTACGTCGATACCGAGATGGCCCTCGTCCCGTTCGTCCGCGTCGACTACTACGACACGACGTTTCAAGAGTCGGACCCGGACTTCGACCGGCCTGCCTTCGTCGTGCCCACAGTCGGCTTGAGCTACCGCCCCATCCCTCAGGTCGTCTTCAAATTCGATTACCAGAATGAGCGCCCGTCCAGCGGCGCGATCGCAAACCGCTGGAACGCCGGCGTCGGCTACATGTTCTAACCGACGCCGACGAGCCGCGCGGATTGCGCCTCGGGCTAGTGAAACACCGGCGCTGCGCTATGCCTCGGGGATCTCATAGCGCTTCGCAATACGCGTAGACGATCGTGATAGACTTGGCGAGAATGGGATAGGTGACCCCGGGGGATTGGTCGACAAAACAAGCCGTCATGCCCGCAACCCCGGTCACAGTGGCCGTGATCGGTCCGTCGGCCGTCTTGACGGAGGTGTAGATCAGCTCTCCGAACCCGTCCGCATCGGCGATGACGCCGGGCTGTTCGACGGAATTATCCGCGAGATCGAACGTGAACGGATCATCGGCCGGGGCGCTGATTGAGCTGGTTTCTCCACCCTCCACGCCCTCATCGAAGATGATGTACACGATCCCGTCCAGATCGGACAGAGTGCGTCCCAACTCTCCAGCGAGTCCCGTGATATCGCCATCCGGAACGACACCGAGATCAACCGCACCGCCCGTTTCATCAGGCACATAGTAGTAGTCGACGAAGCCCCAGTGACCGGTCGCCTCGGTCACGAAGAACACATCACCGCTGGGCACGTTCTCCAGGGTGAGCTGGCCACTTGCGTTGGTCGTGGTCGAGATCTGGGGACCAGAAACCGCGACGGTCGCTCCGGCGATCGGGGGTTCGGCGTCAGTCCAAGCACTCACCACACCCGTCACGGTCGAGGTCGCGGTTCCGCCGCTGCCGGCCGTCCCGCCGCTGCCGGCCGTCCCGCCGCTACCAGCAGTGCCACCGCTGCCCCCATCGCCGTTTTCATCACCGCCACAGGCCGCGGCCGCCAAAGCGCATAGCACATAGCACAATTCCAAATAGCTTCGTCTTCGTTCCCATGATCCACCTCCCTAGCATCCGAGCGCCGCCAGACTACGACATCGCTCGCGCAAGATGACAAAGAGCTAGCGTCACCAACGCTCGTTCTCGTGGTTCTCTCCGTGGCAATTGCCAGCGCAGCGGCCGGTCGATTCGTTGTAGTGGATTCGCGAGTCGGTGAAGCTGACCTGATTTGCGCCATCGACGTGCAGGAGCGGGCCGCGAATGGAAAGACCATCATCCGTGACGTCGAGGTGGCAGTTGCCGCAGGTGAAGTTCTCCTGAAGGTGTTTGCGGTGCTCTCCGCTCATGCTTTCCCAGGCGCTCTCGCCGGATGTCATGCCGGCGTGGCAGGAGTTGCACTGCATCGGCGCGGTGCCGTCTACCGCAGTGCCGTTGTCTCCCTGCCCGTCCCCGTGACAGTAGAGCACCGAGCAGGCGCCACCGCCGTCATAGCTGCCCTCCGGGCTGAGGCCGCCGAAGTCGACCTCAGCCTTGGCGGGCGTGTTGTCGAAGGCATGGCCCAGATCTAAGACGTCACTAGGCTTCGTGTGACACTCGGTGCAATCAAACGCCACGGCGACGCCGGAAGTCACGTGCGTCGTGTGTGCTCTGAAGCTGAACGAGACCGATAGGTCGGGCGTTCCGAGGTCTCTAGGTGGCGCGCCTGTGAGGGTGTCTCCGGCCCCATGGCAGAACAAGCAGTTGCTGCGCCAGCCCAGCGTATGGCAGGTGTCGCAGCTCGGCCCCGCTCCGCCACTGAGGTCCGCGCCGTGGCACGAGCGGCAATCCATGCGCTGGAGCTCCATCTCGGGACTGTGAATGTTGGGACTCGCAAATCCGGACGGGTGAAAGGCCTGATTCGATCCGATCCACGGCCGCGCGGCGTGCGGATAGCCATGACAGGTTCCCGTGCAGCTCTGCGCGCTTTGATCATATGAAAACCCCGGCGCTGAAAACTGAAAATCTCGCTGTCCGTTGATGTGTAGAGAAGGAGTGGAGATGGTGAGACCATCATCGGTTGTGGACTGGTGGCAGTCCTGGCAACCCGCCCCGATAGAAACATGGAAGCCATGAAGCCCGGTCATCTGGCCGAGGTCGACCGAGGGGCTGCTCGAGTCCGCATGACAGCTTGCGCAGTTCATCGGCGCCGCCGCCACGGCAAGACTTCCGTTATCGCCCTGACCATCACCGTGGCAGTACAAGCTCGCGCAGCCACTCGAAGAATCGTAGACGCCCTGCGGACTGCGCCCAGCGCCCAAATCGACCTCGGCTACGCCGGGCGTGTCGTCGAACACGTGCCCAACCGAAAGAACATCGCTGGCCTTGACGTGACACTCCACGCAGTCGAGCCGCTCGGTCAGAGTCGTGCTCACATGCACGTGGTGCGGAAGGAAAACGCCCTCAGCGCTCGTCAGGCTCCCGTCGAGGTTCTTCGGCGGCGCGCCACTCTGGTTTTCCACGCCGCCGTGACAGAACAAGCAGTCGGTTCGCCAAGCCGGAGGATCCGCGGGTGTGTGGCAGGTGTCACAACTCGGCGTTGACGCCTGCCCGCCCGTGAGATCGTCCCCGTGGCAAAACCGACAGTCGAGGAAAGCACCTTGGCGCAGATCGAACCCGTGGACGTCGGGCTCCGCGTAGTTGGCCGGGTGGACCCCGTCTGTTCCGCCGGCTCCGGCCAGTCCGCCGGCTCCTCCGCCGCCATCCGGTCCCCCGCCGTCGGGCACGCTCCCGTCGGGAACGGACCCGTCGGGAACGGACCCGTCATCCCCAGCATCGACTCCGCCATCCTGCGGATTCAGGGGGCCATTGTCGGAGCCGCACCCCAGCAGTGCGGAGACGCAGCAAAGCATGGCCAGAAGTGCAGAAATTGGCCGACAATGCGTAGGCATCGTCTGCGCCGAAGCAGGCAAGGATCATACCTGCACGCCTGCGCACCTTACGTAGGTGCCATTGACCAAGCGACCTCGCGCAAGCTGTGCGCGCGAACTCGAACTGACGCATTCCGTGCGCCCCGACGGACGCAGGTCGGGCCCCGACCTGGTCAGACCTCCAATCGAGACGGCGGCTCCTGACTCGTTTCGCCTTCAGGCTCGATAGGCAGCATCAGGTCTTCCAGGAAGAACGCCGCCAGATCATGTCTTCCCGACAAGCCCCCCTTTTTGTAAACCGCCCTCGCCTGCTGTCTCGCGGTGGCCTCGGTGACCGAGCGAGCGTCTGCGATTTCTTTGTGGCTCAGCCCCTTGAGCAAGAGCAGAGCGACTTCCTTTTCCGCGGGGGTGAGGCGCCAGCGATCGAACTGCTCATCCAGCGCCTCTGCAAGACCCTTCATCAGGTCCCGCGCTTCGCTCCGCCATCGGCTCGCTTCGGCGCGGGTCACGTCCAACTGCTCCGCCAGTGCGAGTGCTTCCGCCTGCACGGCGCGCGCGCGCCGCAGCGTGAGCATGAGCCGGCGGGCCATGAAACTCGAACCCAGCAAGGCCACGAGCAAGATTCCGCCTTCGGCGGCCACGTGACCAAGGGCTGCCCCTTCCTGCAGATCGGCCGACATGTCGATCGCCGCCAACAGGGCAACCCCGAGGAACGTCAGCAGAACCCCGATCAGGAGTCGACGCTCGGAAGTAAAGGCGGTCTTCAGCATCGATCGTGTCCGCCGCATGTAGCATGGACCCCCACCAAACGCTGAAAATCCTTCGCGTATCACATCTGGCGGATGGTCGACGCGCTGCCCTGGAACCCATTGTAGGGACTGGAGGTTGCAGCCATGGACCAGTTGTTATTTCATCCCAAGCTCGTTCACCTGCCGGTGGCGCTCGCCGTCCTAATGCCCTTGGTGAGTGGTGGGGTTCTTTTTGGCTGGTGGCGCGGATGGTTCGACCGCCGGGTCTGGGTTCTCGTGTTCTTGTTGCAGGCGGCGCTAGTCGGATCCGGTGCGCTCGCGATGAAAACCGGAGAGCAAGAGGAAGAGCGCGTCGAGCGGGTCGTCGCCGAAGAGAAGATCGAGGCCCATGAGGAGGCCGCAGAGATCTTCGTCTGGACAGGCGCCGCGCTCCTCCTCCTTATGGCTGTGCCGCTCGTGCTACCCGAGAGTCGCGCTCGCCAGGTTGTGGCGCTCGGCGCATTTCTCGGGACGCTCGTCATCTCCGGCTTGGGCTATGCCGCGGGAGAGGCCGGCGGGAAGCTGGTCTATCAGTACGGAGCAGCGCAGGTCTACGTCGAGGACGGAGAGATCTCGGCCGGGATCGTCACCGGCGATGACAGCGATGACAGCGATAGCCACTAGCGCGAGACGATCGCGGAGCCAGGCTGTGCGCCCGGTTCGCTCGAGAGCGAGGGGCGTGGCGTGCCGTGATGGTTGGGGTACGGTTCCAGCCATGCGGCTTTCATTCGTCGTCCTAGCGTTGCTGCTCGTTTCTTCTACGGCCTACGCCGAGGGCTGGCACGGTTCCGCGGCGGGGGGTGCCGATTTCGCATTTGTGCCCGAGGCGACCGGCTTCGGCTTCGTCCTGTTCGAGGCCACTGGTGAGGACAAGGTCGGCAAGGGCGACGTACGGCTCTACTACAACACCGATACGATCCACTTGGAGATCGAACGCGTGCCCATGGGCGCGAACTTCGAGTTCTCGGTAGCCCTCCGCGGCGAGGTCGCGTTCGCGGGCCTGCTGCATCAGTACTATGAGCAGGGCCTTAGAGTTCCCGGTCTCGGGTTCAACGCCAGCTATCTGGTCCTCTTGCCGAAGATCCAATGGCATTTTGCTCCGCATCACACGCTCGAGCTTCTCACCAACGTTCGGTACTGGTTCTTCGGCGACAAGAATCGGGACCCTGCCAATCTCTATCTGCTTCCCCCCAACACCGCGGTTTTCGAGCCGCGGCTCGGCTACATCTACTGGAACATCGATTCGCCTGGTGAGGAGTATCGCGCATCGAAGCTCTTCCCTCGGATCAACGGCGTGGCGGTTGGCGCTTCGGCGGGAGTTGACGTCCGGTCGAGCGTGCGCGCCTGGGGTTTCGTCGGGGACGGACGCAACGCTCCCGAGAAGGCGATCTGGACGCTAAACCAGTGGCTCCGTGCTGGCTGGAGGACCGGCGACCGGTTCCGGCTCGAGCTTCAAGAAACCTTCAACTGGGGTTGGCACCAGGACGACATCACGCGCATGCGCGTCGGCGGCATGAATCCCTATGTGCTCGTCGTTCCGGGCTTGCCCTGGTCTGCCAACATCGCGGAGCGCCTCGCCCTCGCGCAGCTCAGCGCGCACATCAGACCCAAGAAAGACAAACCCCAGGAGCTCGGCGTGCTGGTCGCTGGCGGCACCATCAACGACCCGCGCCGTCAGGGGCTCCTCAACGACTTCGGCGGCATCGGGGGTCTCGCCCTCTTCACCGATCTTCGCTGGGGCCGCTGGCAGGTTTACGCCCGTCTGGGATGGGCGTTCCCGACGAACTGGTTGCTCGACAACCCACACTTCTCGGGCTTCGCCGGTCTGGGCGTCGACGCGTTCTGATTCATCAACCGCCGCCGCGTCTACTCCACGCTCAAAGTTAGGATGCCGATAGAAGCCAATTCAATCGCGCCAAGAGGCAGCGCGCGAGGAGTCGCGTTTTCCCCTTTCGCTCTGCGGCTGCATGGCTGCGTCCGATGAGGCTGCGCTATTGGAAGCTGACGACCAGCAGCTTGATCGCGACCTCGTCCTCGAGGCTGATTTTTGCTGCGATGCTATCCGTGCCGATGCCGTAGTCGTTGCGGTCGACCATAAGCTTGCCCTTGTACGTCGTCGTATCGACGCCAGCGCCGTTCTTTCCTTTGGCGACCTTGAACGGAATGCTGACCAGCTTCGATACGCCGTGCATCGTCAGATTGCCAGTGACGACGAGCTGGCTTCCTTTCGTTTTCACACCCGTCGACGCGAATCGGATCATCGGATATTTGCCGGCGTCGAAGAAATCGGGGCTCTTGAGGTGCTTGTCTCTTTTCGCATTGTTCGTGTTCAGCGAGGCGACATCGATGTTCGCCTCGACTTTGACGGTCTCGGGCTTCTTGGGGTCTCCATCGATGCTGATGTCGAACTTCCCAAACTCTCCATCGACGTCGAAGATCACCGTGGCCGCGGTGAAGCTCACCTTGCTGTGAACGGTGTCCAACTTGAGAGCCGAAAAGGCGGCGAACGCCGTCGAGCTGACGAAGAGAACCCCGAGCACTGCTCCGAGTGAGTTGCGAACCCCATGCTTCATGGAATGTGTCCTTTCATTCATGCCTCTCCCTACGTTCGAGGCGACTGGATGTTTCACTCGCCCTGCAAACAGCGCCGTGCTGGCGATACGTAACATCCCAGTCGGTACGCGTATATACCCGGTCAAGTGTCTGACTCCAATACAGCAAGAGCGCAAAAATGGGTGCGCATCTCGCACCGTCCGAGCGGAACGGCACTGGCCGAAGGCCCTGTCGGATGGAATATCATGCCGTTCGAAGGCAACTTCTACATCCGGCGCAAGTTCCTGCGAACGGAAGGGTTCAAAGTGAACTTCATCCCGGGCCTTTGTTCCTACAAGTTTCTCTATGTCTGGATGGACTTGTTGCTCGCCACGGGCGAGCGGGTTCGCAATATAGGCTAGATGTACTGGCTGCCGAATCCTCTTTTCCCGTTCATCTGGTTCAGGGTCGGCATTCCCCAGAGGCACCCCGAGATCGAGGTCACATACTCGGAAGGAAGCGCTTAGGCTTCGGCGGCGGAGTCGGGTTCCCCAGTCTTCCGACCCGGCTCGCCAGACCTGCTCACGGGATCTTGGTGAATGATGACCTGCGCATTGGGCAGGAGGGCTAGGATTCGTTCTTCGACCTGATCTGCCACCGCGTGCGCCCGCGCCAGCGGCAGGCCGTCATCGAGCTCGAGATGAAGCTGAACGAATCGAAGTCGGCCTGATCGACGCGTGCGAAGATCGTGAACCCCAAGCACATCCGGGTGCGATCTCGCGAGCGACAAAATTTGTTGCTGAATTTCGTCTCGTAGCTCGCGGTCCATCAGTTGCTGGAACGCCTCGGACCCGATGCGGACGGCGCTGTAGAAAATGTAGGCAGCGATCCCGATTGCGAACACGGAGTCTGCCCAGGCCCAGCCAAGCGACGCCAAGACTAGGCCTGCAATGACGGCCAGGTTCGTTAGAAGATCGGTCGCATAATGCAAGGCATCAGCTCGAATCGCAGTGGACTCGGTTTGCCGGATCACGCTGCGTTGAAGTGTCAGAAGCCCCGCCGTCACCACGATCGAAAAAATCATCACGCCGATGCCGACCTCGATGTCGCGTAAGGGACGCGGAAAGCGCAGGCGCTCGATCGCATGAAACAGCAAGAACACGGCGGAGCCACACACGAAGCCCGCCTGAGCCAGCCCAGCCAGCGGCTCCGCCTTGCCGTGTCCAAAACGGTGCTCGGCATCCGCTGGCACGAGCGAATACCGGACGGCGACCAAATTGATCGCAGACGCAACGCTATCCATCAGGGAATCAACCAGGGATGCGAGCATGCTGACCGATCCCGTCCAGAGCCAGGCGAGCAGCTTAACCGCAATCAAGACGAGCGCCGTGAGGACTGACGCGTACGTGGCCCGTCGCAATTGCTTGCCGTACGTCGCTGGTGGAGCCTGGACAGGGGTTTGCATCTTGCCAGAAAGTATTCTTGGTTCGGCCAGCCCCGCGTGTCCAGACAAGCGTTGATCGCTGACGCTTGAAACAGACGGCCGGAGCTCAGGCGAGGACGCTGGGCTTGAAGAACGAGATGATCTTCCCCGCTCTCTGCTTCGCGTCTTGACGCCCGAGCGAAATCAACTCCTCGGCGAAATCGCTGTCGAAGAGGACGAACGACAGCAGATCCGATTCGAACTGCGCTCTTAACCGAGGCGACGGTAGGCGACCCCCCGTGTTTGTTCGAGCGCTCGCGGATCGATGAGAGAGCGCCCTAGCCGCTCGACTCCAAATGCTACGGCATCAACGCCCGCGGGCCTGGCGCCACACCGCGAAGGGTGATTTTCGCTGACGGGCAGCCGCTAGCAAGGTACCCAGCCAAGCACCCGGTAAGAACATGACGTTGATCAACACTTCGTCGAAGAGGCGGCTTTCCGGAGTCGGATGTCCGCGCAGGCGATCGGGTAGCGCGTTGAGCGTGTTCGCGATGCGATTGGCCACCGTCATCACGCGAGCGACGTCTTCGACGTCTCGGCAGACCTGAGCCCCCAGGGCCTCCCTGAGAGCGTCCTGCGATTCATCGACGGCGACGGGGGCAAAGCCCGACTTGGTTCGTTCGCGGGCGTGCGCGATTGCCAACCAGGTGCGTCGATCAAAGGCGCTCTCGTCCATGTTCTCGAGTGCGGCGAGCGCGGCATCGGACACCCCAGCTTCCAGAGCCATCCTGGTGTGCGCGTGCTCGCACATCCGACACGCGTTGACCTGCGCGACCGCAACGATGACCTGCTCTCGCAACGCCGAGGGCAAGCGACCGCGAATCCAAATCGCCCAAAGCGCCGGGGCGCGTGCGAGGACGGAGCCCAAGTCGCGCAGCAGGGAGGGCACGGTGTAGACACGGGGAACAGGGCGAAAGAGATCTTGGGTCATCGCTTCGTCCCGTCTGTCCCCAGCACGCGCCTCACGGTGTCGTGCATTTCGTGAAGGCGCTCGCTCATGTGATCGCGCTGCTTCGCATCGAGCAGGTCGAACACGAAGAGGAGCGTCTTGCGGCCGTCGGCTCGGCGCTCCTGGGCCGACCGCGTTCCGGGACCCCAGTCCTCGCGCTGCGTCCAGGCATTCCAAAGGAGATCGCGAATCGCCGGCGCCCCCGGATGTTCGCGCATCCGGTCGGCAATGTCGGCCAGGCGCTGCTCGTCTGCTCTGAGTCGCTCGGGCGCCTCGTCTGGCATCGACGCCACAAACGAGCGAATCGCCTCCTCTTGCGAATCGCTCAAGCGCCCTGCCCATTTTTCGATGGCCTCGACGAACTTGTCTTGTCGGCTTTCTAGCCGTTCCTTCTCAGGCGCGTTGAGCTCATCGCGCGTCTCTTGGAGCCGTTCGTCGAGCTCGCGCCGGGCATGCTCGATCTGCGCATCGGTCAGGGTCGCCAAGATGGGCGCGGCCTCGTCGAGGATCCAGGAGACCGCCTTGTCCATGAGAATGTCGACCTGTCGCTCCAGGACCAGCATCTTCTTCTCGGTCATCCCTTTTGAGAGCGCCCGATCGACGGTCGCGACCAAGAGGTCGAGCCTCGGTCCCAAGACTTCGGGCGCGCTGGCGATTGTCCTATCCACTGCTTCGCGAGTCGCTATCCGCTGCGCCTCGTCGAGATCGAAAACCGCCGCGATCTTACCGGTCGCCCATCGCGCACCGAGGTTTTGAAGAACGCCGGTGCATCCCGATGCCAGCAGCAGCCCGCACAGCAGCACGGCGACGAGCGTGCGTCGGCTGCGTCTAGAAGGTTGTCTACTGCGGACCATAGGCTCCTTCGCCCCACATGGCGCCGATCCCGAGCCCGATCAGCGGCCCCTTGATACCAACTCCATCCACGGTGACCGGAACGATCACGTGCCCGGCACGCGCGTCCAGTCCGATCCAGAACTCTTTTCGCAAACGCCAGTACAGAAGCCCTCGTAGGTATCCGCTCATCACGAAGTCGTCGCGAGCGCCTACTCGTGCCCAGCCCAAGTCGAACATGGCGCCAGCACCAAACCAGTGGTCTGGGTCTCCGTTCCCCCAGAGCGCCCCCAGGGCTCCGCCCGCGGTTCTCATCTTCTGTTCACCGGACGCGATCGTTCGACGCCCGAAGCGCGCGAAAGCTTCGCCGGCGACGTGCAGGCACTTGTCCGTGGGTCTCCAAACCGCGCCGGTGGCCAAGCCAATCAAGGCGGCATCCGCGTTCGGGTAGATACGCGTGCTGGAAAAGAGATCGACGAAGAGGCCGGGCGCCTCTCGCTGGTTGCAGGAGACCTCGGCCGATGCGGGCTGCGCTGAGAGAAGGATGCCGAGGGCGACAAGCCAGGGAAGCGAAAAGCGCGGAAGGGAACGGAATGATTCGTTCATGACTCTTGCTCCATGCGGAGCTCCATGCGGGATGGGTTATCGAACGACAGCTTGTCTTGCCACCTCCGAATGAAGAGGAAAGCTCCGATCAGGACCACAAGCAGGAGAGCGACGATCAGAGGACCAAACCGATCCCAGGGCCAGGAGAAAATCGGATTCTCGACGAGAGAGGCATTGATTCGCGCACCCAGCAATGTCATCAGCGCGGTGAACGGGACGACGCCCAGAAGCGTCCCGGTCAAGAAGGCGCCGGCCCTGACGCGCGACACGCCGAGCGCAAACTGCAGCGTCGGCGCGGTGTAGAAGAGGAGCCGCAGAAGCAGCACCGTCCGCAGGCCGCGCGTCGCCAATCGATCGTCCAAGCGACGGATTCCAGGCGGCAGGCGCCGCTGAACCCAGGAGCGTCCGACGAAGCGAGCGAAACCGAACGCAGCGAGCGACGCGGCCAGGGTGCCGGCCCAACTCAGAACAAACGCAGTCAACGGTTGCCAGACCATCGGCGCGCTGAGCAAGAAGAATACGCTTCGCACCCCTAGTGGCTGCAAAACGCAGTAAGCCAGAACAAACACAAGCCCGCCCCAGGCACCGGCGTCCTGCAGCCAAGCTCGCATTTCCTCAGGGTCGATCGCCGCATAGGTTCCGCTGGCGTAGAACCAGGACAGTACGCCGATCACGACCATTGCCAAGGCCAGTCGAACGCGCATCCGACCCTCAGGCCCCCGCGCTCGCCTTGCGCAATTGCTCAAGCAAGCGAGCCATCACATCGAGCTCCGCCTCCGGCCCCTGCTCCGACTCCCTCCGAAGCGAGACGACCATCGCTCCGAAGTTTCGGCCGAAGCGTTCGCAATTTGGGCAACTCAGTAAGTGAGCCTCGATCTTTTCGACGGCGGATTCGTGCAGGTCCCCGTCCACGTACTCGCTGAGAGCTGCGAGGACTTCGGAACAACGCATGCCGCCGACGTCACGTTCCTTCATGGCCGACCTCCTTCCTCGTCGTTGAAACCCCTATCCGCGCTGGCGCGCAGCACGACCGCAAGCCGCAGCCGCGCGCGGTGCAAGCGACTCTTGAGCGCCCGCTCGCCTATCCCGAGGACTCCTGCCGCTTCCGGTCCACGCAGGCCTTCGACGTCCCGCAGAATTAGAACCTCTCGATCGGCTGAAGGCAGCTTTTGCAGAGCGTGCAGCAGGGTGTCTCTACGCTGCGCCGCAATGGCCAGAGCCTCTGGATTGTCGCTGCCCCAGCCGGCCTCGAGACCAAGCGTCATCAGAGGCTCCTCCATCAGTTCCTCGCGGCCCTGCTTCGTCCGAAGCCGGTAGGCCGCGTTGCGCGCGATGGTGAGCAACCAGGTTCGAACGGTGGCGTCCGCCCTGAAGCTCGCTGCGTTTCGGTATGCGGACAGAAATGTTTGTTGAAGGGCATCTTCAGCGCTCGCCGGGTCATCCGTAACGATGGTCGCCAACCTGAAAACCGCGGCCGCGTGGCGCTCGACGAGACACTCGAACGCGCGGCGGTCTCCTGCGGCGGTTTGCGCAACTAGGTCGCGGTCGGAGCTCAGGTCGTCTTGCTTGCGTCGATCGGGCATGTGGAGATGCCGAATATCCTGTAGAGCGGGCAGCTTCCCACCAAGCCGGTGACAAGCGGAACGAGCCCGACCCAGCCCCAGGCCGTCTGAGGCCCGATCCATACCAGTGAGAGGAGACCGATCCCAAGGATTACTCGGATAACGCGGTCTGCGGCGTGTTCGTTTCGGGGGAAAATCGCACTCATGACAAGACTCCTTTTTCGGTCGCTCCTGGGCCCAGCGTTCGCTCGCCACGCTCCTCGGGGACATGAGTATAGAGCCTGCGGCCGCCCAAAAGGATTCGGGGATTGGCCCGAATTCGACCCAGGTTGAGCAGGACGAGTGCGACGGGCGGAGCGCGACAGGCCGAAACCCTCAGAATTAGAGCTAAATTTCGACTTGCAGTGAATCTTGGCTGCGCCTATCGTCGAAAACGAAGATGAAAAGCGTTTTCAATAAAGCTGCCCTGATGGTCGCTCTCACGTTCCTCGGCTCCGGTGTGGCGGCGAGCGGCCATGCGCAGGTTTATTACAGCGTCCGGGGTCTTCTCTCCGAACAGTTCCATCATTCGGAGGTGGTCGACTTTCGACGCGTCCAGCTTTCCGCTGAGCGCCGCGCGGAGCTCGCTCAGAGGCTCGGCCAGAAGCTCGAAAAAGGCGAGTACATCTTCTACGTCGCGCGCTCGGGTGAGAAGGTGGACGGATACGCGCTCTTTGATCGGGAGATCGGCCAGCACGAGTACATCGATTTCGCCACCTTCTTCGATGGTGCGGGCCGCGTGACACGGGTGGAGGTCGTCGCGTATCGCGAGCCTTACGGCGAGGGGATTCGCTCCTCGCGTTTCCGCAAACAGTTCGTCGGCAAGGAGGCCGCCAGCGGGTTTAGACCGGGACACGACATCGACGTCATTTCCGGCGCCACACTTTCTGCTCGCGCCATGGCCAAAGCAGTGAAGCGCGCGACCTTGCTCCTGCGCGACACCGTGCTCACCTCGTCGTAGCTCGAGCCATGCAGGACTTCACTCGACCCTCAGGCAGGCTGCGCGCCCTACCCCTCGGTGCACGCGCCGTCTACACGGTGTTCTTGCTGTTCACGCTGCTCGGCTTGGCGCTCACGCTCTTTCTGACGCACGACATGGTTGGGCTCGACCTGGGCGATGCCGATGAATACTACGGTGGCGGAGCCGCTCCAGCCGAAGAGACGGAGCCCGACGGCGGCCCCGCGCTGCTCCTTCCCCCAGAGGCAGAAGACCTTGGAGCATTCGACCCCATGCCGCGCAGGAAGCTTCTGGAGATCACGCATTTTCATCTGTTCTCGATGCCGGTGTACCTGCTGATCCTCAGCCACATGTACATGCTCTCCCGCGCCCGAAAGCAGGCCAAGGTCGCATGGGTCGCGCTCGGCTCGTTAGCAACCCTGCTTCACGTCGCGGCGCCATGGCTCGTAGCCCAGGGCTGCACGGGCGCGCTAGCGAGCTACGCCGTGTCGGGTGTGCTTCTTCTACTCAGCTACTTGGTGATGACTGTGGTGCCGCTCTGGGAAATGTGGCGGCGCTAGGCACCGACCGGGGGCGTGCTAAGAAGCAGCCGTGTCTGAAGAAGGCAAGTCAGGAAAGCAGGTCGTCGCCGTGTTGTTGGCCCTTGCACTCGGGGCCAGCCTAATCGCTTGGTTCGGCGCCGCGAAGTTCGAGAAGAACCGCCGCCCCCCCCCACAAGCCGAGAGCGCAACCGTCTTGAGCGAAGGCGTGCTCTACGAGGCGCGGGCAGGCGACCCGGGCGTCGTGATCGCCAAGGAGGTCGGCTCGGGCAAGGAGCTCTGGGCTGCTGAGCTCGGAAACGTCACGAGCAAGCCCGCGATCACGGTTACTGAAGAAGTCATTGAAGTAGAGATCGCCGGCACCCCCTGGATGACGCTCGACCGCTCTACGGGCGAGCCCCTGGACTGATGAGCGGGGCGGTCGCTAGTTAGCGAATCTCGATCGCCTGCCAGCGACCTCGTTTCCACATGATCGCGAAGGTGAGCGCCTGTACACCTCGGTAGGTCGCCTGCGCAAGGAAGACCATCACGAGCCCCAGCCCCATCACCGGGCCGAGGACGTAGACGAGCGGAAGAAAGATCAACCACTGATAGCTGGTCGCAAACAACATCACACGCTTAACGTCGCCGGCCCCCATCAACGCATTCATCAGAACCATCCCGACCGCATCGAGAGACAGGAAGGCGGCGACGACGCGCAACGGGTTCTTGGCGAGCACGAGCGTCGAAGGCTCGTGGATGAATCCACTGAGGATCCACTCTGGAACCAGCAAGGCCGGGATACTGAGGGCAGCGACGACGACGACGGCGATCTTCGTCACGTCCCATCCCCAGAGCTTGGCGTCATCGGGATGGCCTCGTCCAAGCGCCTGACCGGCAAGCGAGGCAGCCGCCAAACCAAAGCCAATCCCGGGCAAGATTGCGACGAGCATCAGGTCGATGATCACTTTGGTCGCCGCCAGCTCCGGAGTCCCCATTCGGGCCACGAACATGAGGAACACGGTCATGCCGGCTGCAAAGAAGAACTGTTGAAGGCCGGCTGGCGCGGCCAGACGAATGATCGTCTTCATGGTTTCGCGACTGGGAAGCCCGTGAAGAAAGCCAGCGTCGCGGGCATAGCCGCGGCCGAGCACGAAATAGGAAGCCGTTCCGAACACGGTCGCAATGGCCGAGGCCACGCCGGCGCCCATCGCACCGAGCTCGGGTGCCCCGAGATTCCCGAAAATCAACACCCAGTTGAGGAAGATGTTGAGCACGTGCATCGAGATCAGAGTCCGCATGTAGAGGATCGACTTGTCGACGGCATTCCAATACCCACGAAAGGCGAAGTTCATTCCCATGGCAAACATCGCGAAGAGGCGGGCTCGGAGATAGGGCACGCCTTGCTCGACGACCGCCACATCGCTCGTGAGGACCGGGAAATAGTCTGGCGCCAACGCGATCAGGGCCGCCGACCAGGGCACGGCGATGAGTAGCGCGAGCAGCAAACCCCCGTTGAGCGGGATGGCGGTCTCACCGAGTCGCCCTTCCCCGACGCGACGCGCCGCCATCGCCTGAACACCCGCAGAAAGGCCCAAGATGAACGCGGAGAAGAGGAAGTTCGCGAAGCCACCTAGACCGACGCCCGCGAGCGCAGCGTCGCCGAGGGTGCCCACCATCGCGGTGTCGACCAGGTTGAGGACGTTCTGCGAGAGCATCCCGCCGATGATCGGAAGGGCGAGACCCAAGATCCGGCGCCGACGTACGGGAGCAACGCCCAGGACGTGCCTCCGTACCTGCGCACCGTCACCCACGGCCCGTCTCTAAGACTGTCTCGCGACGCGGCAAGTTAGCGCGGCGCCATGCGAATGGAGCCATCGAGCCGAATGACCTCGCCATTGAGGTAGCTGTTCTCGACGATGTGGCAGGCGAGCGCAGCGAATTCCTCGGGGCGGCCGAGCCGGCTCGGGTGCGGGATCGTGGCAGCCAGGGCTGCCCGCATCTCGTCGGGGAGCGAGGCGAGCAAGGGCGTGTCGAAGGTGCCCGGCGCAATTGTGACGACGCGAATCTTCGCCTTGGAAAGGTCGCGCGCTGCCGGGAGGGTCATGCCCACGATGCCGCCCTTCGAAGCCGAGTAAGCGACCTGCCCGATCTGGCCGTCGAACGCCGCGACCGAGGCGGTATTGATCACGACGCCTCGCTCGCCGTCTTCCGGCTCGTTTTTGGCCATGGCCGAGGCCGCGAGGCGGAGGAGGTTGAACGTTCCGATGAGATTGACCGAGATCACTTTCTGGAAGACGCCAAGATCGTGAGGAGTGCCGTCTTTGCCGATGGTCCGCATGCCGAATCCGATGCCCGCACAGTTGATTGCAGCTCGGAGCGTCCCCATAGATGTGGCCCGCTCGACTGCGGCTTGAACTTCGTCCGCATTACTCACGTCAGCCTGCACATAGGCGGCCAGGTCACCGAGCTCGGCGGCCAGCTTCTTCCCGCGATCTGCATTGAGGTCGACGATGACCACGCGGCCCCCCTCGCTCACCAGCTTGCGCACCGTTGCCTCGCCCAAGCCAGAAGCTCCGCCCGTCACCAACGCTACTGAACCTTCAATCTTCATCGAAACCTCCGGTCGCAGATGCTTGGTCTAACTGGGACCCCCGTCAAGCAGCTAGCGTGCAGGGCCGCCTGCAGCTAGAACCGGGCGCACTCACGCTGGGTAAGGGAACCAGTGCTCTTCAACAGCCTCGACTACATTCTGTTCCTGGGCATTGCCGTCGCGGGTTTCTGGCTACTGGCTCGCCATGCCCAGGCGCGGATCATCTTCATCTTCGTGCTGTCCTGCCTGTTCTACATGGCATGGCACCCGGCCTACATCGTCCTGATCCTCGGCTCGACGCTCATCGACTATGTGGTCGGCCTCCGAATCCACGCCAGCGAGCGAGAGAAGACTCGCAAGCGCTGGCTGATCGTCAGCCTGGTCTCGAACCTCGGGCTGCTCGGGGTCTTCAAGTATTTCAACTTCGCTTCCCAGGCGACCGCCGACGTGCTGGGGCTCTTTTTCGGCATCGAGATTCCAAACCCGCCTTTCCTCGACGTCCTCCTGCCGGTCGGCATCTCCTTCTATACGTTCCAGACACTCAGCTACACGATCGACATCTACCGGCGCAAGCTCGAGCCGACCCGCAACTTCTTTCAGTTCGCATTCTTCGTCACGTACTTCCCGCAGCTCGTCGCCGGTCCCATCGTCCGCGCCTCTGAGCTGCTCCCGCAGCTTCAGCGCAAAATCACACTGCGCGACGAGCAGGTCACTCAGGGTCTCTTCCTCATCGCGACGGGGATGGTGAAGAAGGTGGCCATCGCCGACTACCTTTCGGTGAACCTCGTCGACCGTGTGTTCGATCAACCGGAGCTCTACACGGGGGCCGAGGTCGTCATCGCGCTCTACGGCTTCACCATGCAGATTTACTGCGACTTCTCCGGCTACACCGATGTCGCGCGCGGCTCGGCTAAGCTCATGGGCCTCGAGCTTCCGAGGAACTTCGATCGGCCGTATCAGTCCTCGAGCCCCGCAGAGTTTTGGCGCCGCTGGCACATGACCCTTTCGACCTGGCTCCGCGATTACCTGTACTTTCCGCTTGGCGGCTCTCACACCGGCCCCGTCCGCGCATACTGGAACCTCTGGCTCACCATGTTCCTCATCGGCATCTGGCATGGCGCGTCCTGGACCTTCGTGGTCTACGCGCTCCTGCAGTCGATGGCGATGGTGACTCATCGCTTCTTCTACAAGCGATCGGGCCGAAGCCGTGACACGGTCGATGGCTGGCAACTGCACGCATTCAAAGTGTTCTGGGCGCTCCAATTCGTGGTCTTTTCGCGAATCCTTTTCCGAGCGACCAGCCTCCAGAACGCCGCCGACGTGACTGCGCGGCTGGGCTCCGGCACCTTCTCGGTCGCACAGATTTCGCTCGGTGTCTGGGCGATGCTAGTCCTGACCTTCGCCGCCCACTACACGCCGAAACGCTGGTTCGAATCGATCGAGCTGAACTTCAAGGCCATGCCCGCACCAGCCCAGGGCATCGCGCTCGCCGTCGTGGGCTTCGTCCTGAGCGTCGTCGCGACGAGCGAAGTCGTTCCTTACATCTACTTCCAGTTCTGATGCTCAAACGAATCCACGAACAGCTCACGCCCCTGCAACACCTGATCACGGTGGTTCTGTTCATGTTCGCCGCGTGCATGTTGACCTATGTGGTTCCGCCGATGGAAGGCTTACGGCCTTGGATCCCTGGCGAGGAGGACTTCCCCATCGTGCGGCTCTTCAAACGATGGAGTGAGATTCCTGCCTTCGCCGGTCACGGGGGCTCTTACCGGCCCACGACCAGCACGGAGGCGGGCAACGAGCGCCTTGCCGAAGCCGTGGGCGCGACCGTGGCGGCCAACCTCGGCAGCAAGCCGATCATCGCCCCCCCGAACGAGACCGACGGCGGTCCCGGAGTCGACCCGGCCGAGTACGATGGCATCTCGATCCGAATCGAAGACCCCTCTGGTCGGGGCATGCGCGCATTTTACGAGGCCCTCGAAAAGACGGCGCGGCTGGACGAGGACGCGATTACGCGGGTCGGGCACTACGGGGACTCGAGCATTGCAACCGATCTGATCACCTCGACCTTGCGCGAGAATCTCCAGGCACGATTCGGGGACGCAGGTCATGGCTTCGTCCTCGCCGCCAAGGGATATATCCCGTACAAGCACCGCGGGGTACAACAGTCATCGAATCCCGACTCCTGGGAGCTTCGTGAAGTCGTTCGACGTCAGGATCGCGATGGCCGCTATGGCTACGGCGGAGTGCAGTCGAGAGCCATGCGCGGCTCCTGGGCTCGAATCGGCACGGCCAAGCGGGGAGCCGTCGGAACGCGAGCATCGCGCTTCGACATCTACTTCGAGCAACGGCCGCGAGGCGGGAAGTTCTCCGTGCGGGTCGACAAGCAGGACCGTAAAATCGTGTCGACCGAGGCTGAGGCCGTCGGGGATGGCGTCCATTCGATCGAAGTTCCGGACGGGGCGCATTCCATCGAGCTGCGCTACCACAGGAGCGGCCCGGTGACCTTCTACGGCGTGGCAGTCGAGCGCGAAGGACCTGGCGTGGTGTACGACTCCCTCGGACTGGTTGGCGCGCGCGCCAATCGATTGCTCAACTTCGACGAAGCTCACATCCGGCGGCAGCTGCAGCTGCGAGGCACCAACCTGATCGTACTTGGCTTCGGCGGAAATGAAGCGAGCGACGACCGCACCAAGGAGATGTTCTACGAGGACTACATGAAAGTCTTACGCAGAATGCGGCAGGGACGTGAGGACCTGGCTTGCCTGGTGTTCGCCCCCCTCGACCAGGCGCGACGCACGCGTGGGCGCATTCGCACCCTGCCGACGATTCCTCTCATCGTAGCGGCGCAACGGCGGGCGGCATTCGACTCCGGCTGCGCCTTCTACGACACCTGGCAGGCGATGGGCGGCGAAGACGCGATGCGACGCTGGTACCATGCGCGTCCAAGGCTCGCGATGGGCGACTTCCGGCACGCAACGCCGGCAGGCTACGAGATCATCGGCAACATGTTCTACAAAGCCCTCCTTGCGGGCTTTGCGGACTACCTCTCCGGCGAGTCTTCTTCTGCGCCAGCGTCAGCGACTTCCTCGCCCGCAAGCGCGCCTGACGCGGGCTCGGACTCATCCGACGCGGGCATCCCTTCGAGCAAGGCCGAGAGCAAGACCTCCCCCAAGCGTTGATAGCCGACCCGGGTGTAGTGGATGTGGTCTTGCGATGCGTACGCCGGGTCGTTCGCAGCCCACTGCACCATCGAGAGCGCTCCACCTTGAAACGCCACCAGGTCGAAGAAACCGCAGCCCTGCTCGAGCGCAACGCGATGTTGAACCTCTATCAAGCTCGCGGTTCTCGAGCGGTGTTCGAAGACCCGCTCCTCTACTTGCATGGGGCGGTCTGACGGACCGATCAACAGACACGATGCTTCCGGCGCGGTGTCTCGCATCCGTTGGAGCACGGCGCGAAGGTTCTGCTCGTAGTCTTCGATCGGCGACTCATCGCCGCTTTCGTTGGTCCCGTAGGCCAAGACGACCAGGTCGGGCTTCCGCCTGCGAAGGTGCTCTTGGTAGACGGCCTCGTCCCAGAGGAGTTGATAGCGGACACGCGAGCCGTTGATCCCAAGCGTATCCACGATGACGCCGGGCTGATCGCGTTCCACCGCCAGGCCGAACACCCGGACCGGCTGCTTGCTCAGGGTCCGGATTTCGAAACGATGCGGGGCGTCAGGAACGCGAAATGTCGCGTAGCCCGTCGAGACCTTCGACGCCCGCGTCGAAATGCGGCGCGCTTTCCGGCCGTCGATGAACACATCCATGTCGCCGCCACGAGGGTGCTTCTCGTAGTACAGCTCGAAGAAGCCTGCGGTGTGGCCGTACTCGCCCTCCTGGGCAGTATGCACCGCGCCAAACGAACCCGGTCGCTGGCTCACCATGGCGATCCCGGCGAGGCCAAGCCGCTCGACCTCCGAGTCGCCGACTCGAATGCGCCGCGTCTCCCAACGCTTGCCGTCGCTTTCGATGTTGATGTCGCGGTGCCGATAGGTGCGCCAGGGATGCACGGGTAGGACAAAGCCATGACCGGCATCGCCGTAACGGCTTTGCAGCTCCCGGCGGATGTACCCCGTGAAGACGTCACCGGCGACGTGGGACGCCCCGTAAAACAGAAGCCGGGCCTGCCCCTCGCCTGCCTGCGCACGCGCTAGAGCTCGATGCAAGGCTTCCATCGACTTCCCGTCACGATCTTCAATCGCGATGTCGAGGCCGAGCTCATCGTTGGGCGGTGGCTCGAGGAGCTTGGGTCCCATGCGCTCGCTGGAGCGAACCGCTTTGAGGACGCCGGTCTCGTCGATCGCAGCCGGGGACCGCGGCGACGCATCGGCCGAGCTTGTCGACGCCCCGTAGCCAAGCGTCCATACGCTCGCCAACGCCACCCCACACAAGACGATCGCCAAGGGCGAACCCCATAGATTCCCGAGCCGCACGCCCTCACAATGGCGATCGGGCGCGATCCAGTCAAATTGACGTGTAATGCGGTCGGAAGTCGGCCATGATGCGCGCCATGAAATCGCGCGAGCTGCTCTTGAAGACCGCCAAGTTCGACGTCGCTCGTCTGCGGTTCGAGGGCCCGGACGGGTCCGAGATCATCCGTGACGTGGTCGAGCACCCCGGGGCGGCAGTAATCCTCCCCCAACTCGACGACGGCCAGGTCGTTCTGATCCGAAATGTGCGTAGGACCGTCGGGAAAGTCCTCTGGGAGCTTCCGGCCGGCACCCTCGACCCCGAGGAGTCGCCGGAGGTCTGCGCGGCGCGGGAGCTCGAGGAGGAAACCGGCTATCGAGCCGGAACGATCGTTCCGCTGACAGAGTTCTTCGCCTCCCCGGGCGTCCTCAACGAGCGGATGTACGGATACTTGGCAACCGACCTGGAACAAACCAGCCAGAACCTCGATCCGGGAGAAGAAATTGAGGTGTTTCCCATTCCCCAGTGGCAGGTACGCGACATGATCAAGGACGGACACATCGAGGACGCCAAGACGATAGTCCTGCTGCTCTACTGGATGCATCTGCACTCTCCGTGATTCCCCCAAGCGAGTATCGATACCGATGGAGCTGCTGACACGCATTCAAGACAACTGGATCGTCCTGCTGATCCCGCTGATCAGCGCATTGGTCGGCTGGTTCACGAACGTGGTCGCCATCAAAATGATGTTTCATCCGGTCGAGTTCGTCGGCATTCCACCCTATCTCGGCTGGCAAGGTGTGATCCCGGCCAACGCCCTCCGGCTCGCCAAGGTCTCGAACGCGCTGATCACCGAAAAACTCCTGTCGCTGAAGCAGCTTTTTGATGAGACCTTCAACGCCGAGTCCTTTGCTGGAAAACTCGGCACGGTCATCGACGACGTCACCGAGCAGGTGATCGACGAGGTCGCCAACAAGCATGCCAAGGCGATGTGGGACAACGCCGGCGAGTTCATGCAGAACAAAGTGCGCGAGCAGGTCCGCGCCGAAGTCATCGAAGTCTCGCGCGCGATCGCGATGGACATGGCGGACGACATCGACGAGATCATGGACATCGAGAAGACCGTTCTCGAAGCCATGGAGCGCCACAAGGCGCTGATGGGCGAGATGTTCTACGAAGTCGGCCGCAACGAGTTCAAGTTCATCGAGCGATCGGGGCTCTACTTCGGTTTCCTGTTCGGCATCTTCCAGATGATCGTCTGGGTGCTCTACCCCGCTCCGTGGATTCTTCCTCTGGCCGGCTTCTTCGTCGGCTACCTGACGAACTGGATCGCGATCAAGCTCGTCTTCGCGCCGCGCGAGCCCGTGAAGATCGGCCCGGTGACGGTGCAGGGCCTGTTTCACAAGCGGCAGAACGAAGTCGCCGAGGCGTTTGGAAGAACCGTAGCTTCGCGCGTGCTCAATGCCGACAACATCGTGACCACGGTGATGCAAAGCGATGGTGCGGCGCACATGAACGCCATCGTCGAGCATCGAATCAGCGAGCTGATCTCGAAGTACGAAGCTCACCCGATGGCTGCACTGGTCCTGCCCGAAGAGAAGCGACCCGAGCTCCGGGCCGAGCTGCTCGACCGCATTCAGTCGGAATGGCCGAAGCCCGGCGGCTTCTTTCATACTTTCGCGGGCGAATCGGTGGATCTCCAAGGCGAGCTCGAGCGCCGAATGAAATCGCTCGACCGTGAAAGCTACGAAGGGGTGCTCCGGCCGGCTTTCCAGCAGGATGAATGGAAGTTGATCGCCGCCGGAGCCGTTCTTGGAACGCTCGCGGGAGTCTTGCAGCTCGTCTACATCTTCGGCGACGCCATGGAGCGGCTTAGCCGATAGGCGCCTGGGCGCTGGCCGATTGCTCGCTCAACGGCTAAACACTGGGTCGTGGAACAAACCGCAACCCTTCTCGTCTGCTGCCCCGATCGCAAAGGGCTAGTCGCTGCCCTTGCGCAGCTCCTCTACGGGCACGGGGCCAACATCCTCGATGCCGACCAGCACACCGACCCGGTTGCAGGTCAGTTCTTCCAGCGCATCAAGTTCGACATGTCCGAGCTACACACCGATCGGCAAAGCCTGGAGACCGCGATTTCAGAGGTCGCTGGGCGCTTCTCAATGAGCTGGCGGATTGCCGACGGCAAGAGCCGTTGCAAGACCGCGATCTTCGTATCGAAGTACGACCACTGCTTGTATGACCTTTTGCTGCGTCAACGCGCCGGGGAGCTCTCCACCGACTTCGCGCTCATCATTAGCAACCACGAAGACCTCCACCCCATAGCCGAACAGTTCGGGGTACCATTCCATCATCTGCCGATCACAAAGCAGACCAAGCGAGCACAAGAGAGCGAGGCTCTTGGGCTGCTGGAAGCCGAGAACGTCGATCTGGTGGTGCTCGCGCGATACATGCAGATCCTCAGCGATGACTTCCTGACGGCTTACGACGGCCAGGTCATCAACATCCACCACTCCTTCCTGCCCGCTTTCATGGGCAGCAAGCCTTACCACCGAGCGTTCGAGCGGGGCGTCAAGCTAATCGGCGCCACCGCACACTACGCCACGGCAGAATTGGACGAAGGCCCGATCATCGAGCAGGACGTCGTCCGCTGTTCACACCGCGACTCCGTGCAGGACCTGGTCCGCAAGGGCCGCGACCTCGAGAAAGTCGTGCTGGCGCGCGCCGTGCGCTGGCACCTTGACGACCGAATTCTCGTCTACGACAACAAGACCGTCGTCTTCAACTAGGGAGTCCCCATGTCCGAACGAGTTCAGCTCAGCATCGACAACCACGTCGCGACGGTTCGCATGTCGCGCCCCGAAAAACGCAACGCGCTCGACGCGGACATGTTCGATGGGCTCATCCGAATGGGGGAGCGCATCATCGCGGACAAGAGCGTTCGCGCGGTCGTGCTCCACGGCGAGGGCAAGGCTTTTTGTGCAGGGCTGGACTTCGCGTCGTTCATGGGATCGCCCGATTTGATGCAGAAGCTTCTTTCGCGCGGCGATACAAGCCCGGCCAACATGGCGCAGCGCGCAGGGTGGATTTGGCAAGAGGTGCAGGTCCCGGTCATCGCTGCCATCCACGGCTTCGCGTTCGGCGGCGGCCTTCAAATCGCCCTCGGCGCAGACATCCGCTACGCGACCGCCGATGCGCAGTTCTCCGTCATGGAGATCAAGTGGGGTCTGATCCCCGACATGAGTCTCACCCAGACGCTCCCTGCGCTCGTACCGCTCGATGTCGCGAAGGAGCTGACGTTCACTGGACGTATCGTCTCGGGCACCGAAGCGCGCGAGCTTGGCCTTGTCACCAAGATCAGCGAGGACCCGCTCGCGGACGCCCTGCAAACCGCCAAGCTAATCGCGACGAAATCCCCCCACGCAATCCGCGCGGGGAAGACTCTGCTCCGCGACGCCCCAGGGATGTCGCGCGCCGATGCGCTCAAGCTCGAAACCGCGCTTCAGGTCACCCTGCTCGGTAGCCCCAATCAAATGGAGGCCGTGCAGGCCAACATGAGCAAACGCGATCCCGATTTCAAAAACCCGGAATGAGAACGGCCGACTATGCCGGCTCGGGCGGCCGTGACACTCGGGGCTGATACTGACAGCAATCCGGCGCACAGACGTCGGGAGCAGGCCCGCGCTTGCCCATCGACTGCCGCACACTGACCTTGCCGAGCCGCTCTTCGATGAGCTCGCGAATCATGGCCACAAAGGCTGGATGGGTCCCGACGGTCGGCGCTCGCGTGAGCGTAATCCCGAGCTCGTTGGCGTAGTCTCGCGCCTCGTGGTCGAGGTCCCAGACCACCTCCATGTGGTCGGACAAAAAGCCTATCGGCGCGACAACCACGTCTTTCACGTTGATCTGCGACAGTGCGTCGAGATGCTCGAGGATGTCAGGACCGAGCCAGGGGACGTGGGGCGGCCCAGATCGGCTTTGATAGACTAGCTGCCAGCGATCGTGGCGCGCTCCCTCGGCAACGAGGCGGGCGGTTTCTTCCATCTGATCGGCGTAGTCACAGGTTTTGGCCATCGCACTCGGAATGCTATGCCCGCTAAAGGCAACGCGGGCACATTCGCGCCGCTCTTTGGGCAGCGTCTCCAGCGCGGCGAGCAGACAGTCGACGTTAGCCTCTACGAAGCCAGGGTGATTGTAAAAGGGCCGGAGCTTGTCAACCAGCGGCGCGCCCTCACCAAGCTCTTCGCGAGCCTTCTCGATGTCCTCTTGGTATTGCCGACACCCACTATAGCTGCTGTACGCTGATGTGAAGAACGCAAGCGCCCGCTTCTTCCCGTCGTCACGCATTTGCCGGAGCGCGTCGAGAATGAATGGGTTCCAGTTCCGATTGCCCCAGTAGACCGGCAGGTCGATTTCGCTCTTGCGGAGCTCTGCTTCGAGCGCTGCGATCAAGGCCCGATTCTGGTCGTTGATCGGGCTCTTACCCTCGAAGTGATTGTAGTGTACCGCGACTTCCTTGAGCCGCTCGGGCGGCACGTTTTTGCCGCGCACCACGTTCTCGAGGAACGGCATGACGTCTGCACGGTTCTCCGGCCCTCCGAAAGACACCAGGAGAATACTGTCGTACTCGAGATCCGTATCGCCCACGCCGGGACTCTCGCGCCTAAAGCCCGCCCTGGCAAGCCAAGAGTCTTGCCAAGCGATGGCAGCTGTGCTCTAGCTTGGCCGTGCGGGTTACGATTCTGGGAAGCGGTAGCGAGGGGAACGCGCTTCTGTTGGAGTCTAGGACAAGCGCTGTCCTGGTCGATGCCGGTCTCTCCTACCGCGAGCTCGGCCGGCGCTTCGCGGCAATTGGCAGGGAGGCTCCCAAGAACGTAGCGGCTCTCATCGTGACGCACAGCCACAGCGACCATGCGGCGCACGCATCGACCTATGCCACGCGCCTGAACTGCCCTGTTCTCGCAAGCGAAGCGACGATGCCCTCGATCCGCCTCCGGCCCGCGGCGCGAGCCGAGACTTTCGTGACGGGCAGGCCTCTTGTCTTGGACGACATCACGATTCGCTCTCTGTCCATTCCGCACGACGTCCCGCAGGTCGCACTTCGCTTCGAGACAAAAACGACCAGTGTCGGCCTAGTCACTGATCTCGGACACGTTCCCAAAGGGCTCCTGAGTTTCCTCGGCGACTGCGAGGCTCTTCTTCTCGAGAGCAATCACGACCCGGACATGCTGGCCGAAAGCCCCTACCCCGCAATGCTCAAGAGGCGCGTGGGTGGAATGCACGGGCATCTATCGAACGCCCAGGCGGGGGACTTGTTGGCGGGGCTTGCGCACGTGCCCAAGCAGGTCGTCCTGATGCACTTGTCAGAGACCAACAACTCACCTCACCTCGCGCGGAGCTCCGCCGAGGCCGCGCTCGGACATCAGGCCACCGAGCTACTCATTGCACGACAGCAAGAGCCGCTGGAGCTCGACCCCCCGCGCGAGCCACAAATGCAACTAAGTCTCTGACGAGGTAGCCATGGGCCTTTGGTACGACGAAACCTTCGATGACCACACCCGAATCGGATTGAGGGTCAAGGAAACGCTCTTCTCTGGCGAGAGTCCCTATCAGAAGGTCGAAGTGATCGACACGGCGGCGTTCGGACGGGTGCTGATCATCGACGGAGTCTTCATGACCAGCGACTACGACGAGTTCCTCTATCACGAGATGCTCGTACAGCCGGCCCTGTGTACCGCCCCGCGCATCGAGCGTGTCCTCGTCATAGGCGGTGGGGACGGTGGCACTGTCCGTGAAGTGCTCCGCCATCCGGGCGTGAAAGAATGCGTGATGATCGAGATCGACGAGATGGTCGTCAACGCGTCGAAAGAGTACCTGCCCGGCATCGGCACCGCATGGGATGACCCGCGCCTCCATGTTCGATTCATCGATGGAATCGAGTACGTGAAGACGGGCCACGCCGAGAACTACGATGTCATCTTGCTCGACGGAACTGACCCTGTCGGCCCGGGCGCAGCCCTTTTCGACGAACGCTTCTACGCCGGCTGCAAACGCATGCTCACCCCGGCAGGCGTCATGGCATTGCAGAGCGAGTCTCCACTACTGATGATGGACCTATTCGTCGAAACGCAACACAAGCTCCGGGAGTTGTTCTCGGAAGTACATCCATACCTGGGACCGGTGCCGCTTTACGGAACCGGCACCTGGAGCTGGACCTGGTGCTCGAACACCGGCGAGCCCTTGAGAGCGATTCGCGAGCGGCAAGAAGCCATCGTCGAGGGCTCGAAGGCATACAACGAAGAGCTACACCAAGCGATCTTTGCATTGCCCAACTACGTGAAACGAGCGCTGAAGCTGTAGTACTGGGACATGGAACGAACCATCACCGGGCAGCGTTCAATCACACAAGCGGAGAACGGTTCATCGCGCTGAGGGGATTTCCCTTAATCCAAATCCTGCCTCCCGGCGTAGGCCTGGTTGAACGGGATAGGAAAACCCAGCATGTTTTGGACGAGCAGCCAGGCCGCCATGAACCACAACATTCTCAACGAGATAGCCACTTCGCCTGTCGTCGCGGATCCGGTGCTTTTCATGTACGGTATTTTAGGAACTCTTGCCCTCGCGACCCTCGCGACCGGC
>Ga0316197_10000226_pt1 | contig 41138 bp, 42 predicted proteins | sample OudBiesiAoxic_MG_FD_204939 | JGI IMG/M metagenome (GOLD analysis project Ga0316197, IMG submission 204939) | Coastal sediment microbial communities from Oude Bieten Haven, Netherlands - site A oxic | ecosystem: Environmental > Aquatic > Marine > Coastal > Sediment | place: Netherlands... | reverse complement strand
TTATGAACTAATTCAGCAATCTCTCTTTTAAATTCATTATCATATTTTGCCATTATGCATACACCTTCCTTTTAAATATATTATATATTTACGAATGGAAAGTGTCTACTAAAAGAGTATAACACCATATAGTATAAGGAATCTGCAAGTTGCAGGTACCATCCAGGATAAGCTAGAATTAAGTTTTGGAATACCTAAAGAAGATAAAACTCTTTATTTTTTGATAAATTCATTGAACAATGAATTTTCTTATCGAATAAAAGAAGATAAAAATAAATTTTTTATAAATAAAATAGCAATAGCAAAAGATTATAAATTATCTATAGTTATCACCGTAGTTTCAATTCTCCTACTAAGTTTTGTTTATAATCATTTAAGAAAATTTAAAAACACTTCTATGAAGTTAAAAAAATTAACTATTGGTCTAGTTGAAACTCTAGAAAATGCCAATACATTCAACGATGAAGATACAGGATCTCATATTAAAAGAATAAATAAATATTCCAAATTTTTAGCCAAAGAACTTCAATTAGAATCTATACTTATAGAAAATATAGGCTTATACGCTTCCCTTCATGATGTGGGAAAGATAGGAATACCCGATAATATATTAAAAAAACCTGGGAAATTAACAGTGGAAGAATTTGAAATAATGAAAACCCATGTGGAAATAGGATATAACCTTATGAAGGATCTAGAAATTAGTTCGGTAGCTTTAAACATAGTCAGATATCATCATGAAAAATGGAATGGAGCTGGATATGGAAAAGGCTTAAAAGGAGAAGAAATACCAATTGAAGCTAGAATAGTTGCATTGGCAGATGTGTATGATGCTCTCAGACAAAAACGAATTTATAAGGATCCATTTACCCATGAAAAATCTGTAGAAATAATAAGGTCTGAAAGCGGAAAACATTTTGACCCTAAACTTGTTGAAATTTTTATAAAAAAACATAGACATTTTGAAAGAATTTTTGATGGAAATTAAAACAATATTATTTTTAATAGGATATTTTATAAATTTAGTGTGAAATTAAATATTCCCTTCCTAACTATTAGAGATATAATCTAGAAATTAGGGAGGGATTTTTTATGAGTAGAAAAGTAAAAAAAATTAATCTATTAGTTAAAAAAATCTTTGAAGATAAAAAACTGCCTATGTTGTTGTAGGAATTGATCTAAAAGGTTAGAAAGATATATTAAGTATTACTATTGGACTGAGTTAAGTTGTTTCTATGAGTATCCACAATAGATAAGAAGGATGATATATACGACTAATGCTTTGATTCTAATTGGAAAAATAGATGATCAAAGGAAATAATTATAAAAAAGGGGTATTTTATGAATAAATTATTATTATCAATTTTTATTTTATTGAATGTTTCAATTTATGGAGTAGAAAATTTAAATATCAAATTAAATAAGAGTGAAAAAAAATGGATTTCAGAAAACAAAAATAAAAGTATAACGATTTATTTAGATAAGGATAGAGGAATGTTAAATTATCATGCTGAGGGAGAAAGAAAAGGTGTTTTTCCGGATATAATTAAATTGTTGGGAAAAAATACAGGATTAAGTTTTCAAATAATTGATGAAGATACTGAAATATTTGAAAGTTCTATAGATTTAGGAATCCCTGATATAGTTATGGGTGTGGAAGACTATAAAAGAAATAGTGAAGAATATAACTACATAGACACACCTGTCCAATTAGATGGAGTCATGATGACTAGAAGAGATTATCCTCACATCTATTCTAAAGAAGATAATTTTGGCAAAAAGATTGTCTATGTAGAGGGAGACCAAATAAAAAATAAGGTTATAAAAGAATATAGAAATTTAGTTACATTGATCTCTAAATCAAACCAAAAAGAGGCAATAGAGGCGGTATTATCTAAGGAAGCAGATATTTATATTGAAGATTATCAGGATGCACTAAAATATCTAGTCAAAAATAAAAATAATAATGTAAAATTAAATTATTTTTCAAAAATTATCAAAACAGATTATTATACTGGAGGGAAAGGAGAATTTGAGCCTCTAATAGGTATTATAGAGAAGATTTTTGATAATAAAGATTTAACGATGAGTTTTTTTGAGGAAGAAGCGCTGTATTATACGAAAAATAAGTTGGTAATATCTAATAAGACTAAAGAGTATATTAAGAATAGAAAAAAAATACAGGTTTTTCTTCCTTCTTTTGAAGAGTTTCCACAGCTTTACTATATCAATGAAAATAAAGTTCCAGAAGGATTTTTAAATGATTATTTCGAGGGAATCAGTAAAATGTTGGGATTAAAAATAGAATTCCAAAATGAGAATAGAGGTTCTGATATAGATATAGATATAGATCCATTTATACTCAGTGTCAATGGAGAAAAATTAATACCTGAGAATGAAGAGATGTTCATAACGGAACCTTATACACAAATGCCATTATTGATTTTTAGTAATAGTGATGAAGGTTATATTCCTTATTTTGATAATTTAAAAACACACCGTATTGCTGTAGTAAAAAATTCTTTTATCGAAAAATATCTTTTGTATAAAGGGTTAGGTAATAATCTAATAAGGTTTAAAAATATAGAAGAAGTATTGATAGCAGTGAGTTCTAAAAAAGCGGACATTTTAATAGGAGCATTGCAGCAAATCAATTATTTTTCAAAAGTGTATAATGTAAGGGATCTACAAGTTGCAGGAATAATCCAAGATAAATTAGAATTAAGTTTTGGAGTATCTAAAGAAGATAAAACACTTTATTTTATAATAAAGGGTTTTAATAATGAGTTCTCTTCTCGGATAAAAAAGAATAAAGGTAAATTTTTTATAAATAAAGTAGAGATAGCAAAAGATTATAAATTATCAATAATAATTTCCCTAATTTCAATTTTCTCATTGTGTACTATATATAATCATTTAAGAAAATTTAAAAACACTTCTATGAAGTTAAAAAAATTAACTATTGGTCTAGTTGAAACTTTAGAAAATGCCAATACATTTAATGATGAAGATACTGGTTCTCACATTAAAAGAATAAGTATATATTCTAGCTTTTTAGCCAAAGAACTTCAATTAAAATCTATATTTGTAGAAAGAATAGAACTCTACGCCTCCTTACACGATGTGGGAAAAATAGGGATACCCGATAATATATTAAAAAAACCTGGAAAATTGACAGCGGAAGAATTTGAAACAATGAAAAATCATGTGGAAATAGGATATAACCTTATGAAAGACTTAGAAATTAGTCCGGTAGCTTTAAACATAGTCAGATATCATCATGAAAAATGGAATGGAGCTGGATATGGAAAAGGCTTAAAAGGAGAAGAAATACCAATTGAAGCTAGAATAGTTGCATTGGCAGATGTGTATGATGCTCTCAGACAAAAACGAATTTATAAGGATGCGTTTACTCATGGAAAATCTGTAGAAATAATAAGGTCTGAAAGCGGAAAACATTTTGATCCTAAGCTTGTTAAAATTTTTATAAGAAAACATAGACATTTTGAAAGAATTTTTGATGAAAATTAAAACAATATTATTTTTAATTGGATAAAAAATTAATTTATTATATTAAGGATTATAGTGGAGGATTAATTATGAAAGTAACTATTTATGTAGACGAAAAGAATGAATTTTTACAAAATAAAATCAACTCTCTTCTGAGTGAGTTTAAAAATTTAGAGATTGATTTTTTAGATGGAAAAGATAAAAAAGACTATAGTGAAACTGATGTATTTTTAGGAATATCAATGACTAGGGAAGAATTAGAAAAAGCTAATAGATTAAAACAAATATTTGTTCCGTATACAGGGTTAAATAATTTTCCACAAGATGAACTATTACAAAGAAAAATCAATATAGAAGGGACTCATGTTAAGGCAAAATATGTAGCAGAAAAAGCTCTATCTTTATTGTTGGCAACTATGGGAAAGGTTGTTATTTATGATTCTGATATGAGAAAAGGTTCTTGGAATCTTGAAAATCGTAGGAAATGGGAAAGTTTTTTTGATAGAAAAGTTGGGTTAGTAGGAGTAGGCCATATAGGACAAGAATTCATAAAATTAGTAAGGGGCTTTACAACTAATTTTTCTACTATTGATAGAGGTAAAAAAATTGAAAATATATCTAATTATTATTCTTCATTTAAAGAGTTAGCTGAAAACACAGAAGTTTTGATAGTTTCCTTGCCTCTAAATAGTTCTACTAAGAATATTATTGATAGGGAAGTTTTAGAAAATTTTGAAGGATATATTGTAAATGTAGGCAGAGGAAAGGTAATAGAGGAAAAATCTTTTTATAGCCTTTTAAAATCAAAAAAAATAAAGGGCGCGGGGATAGATGTGTGGTATAACTACCCTTCTACAGGAGGTCCATGTAATCCTTCTAAATATCCATTTCATGAGCTTTCAAATGTGGTAATGTCTCCTCATACAGGAACAGATAATTGTGAAAATAAATGGTCATATTTTAATGATGCTTTTTCAAAATTAAGAAAATATATACATGAAAATATAGATTAAAAAAATCTCACTATTAATATAATAGTGAGATTTTTTTGGTGGAGTACTATTTTATATTATTCTTTTCTTCCATTATAGATAGAACAGAACTTTTTTAAAAGTTGTCTTTTTTTATAAAGATTGATAAAATGACTAAAGAAAATAAAAGAGGTAAACAAGGGAGAGAGAGATGGAAGAACGAAAATTTTATAAATTAATAAAACATATAAAGCAGGAAATAAAAATAGGTAATTTAAAAAATGGATCTCAAATAGATCCAGAGCGTACCCTAGCAGAGAATTTAAGTATTGGAAGATCATCAGTGAGAGAAGGGATCAAGATCTTGGAAATAATTGGTTTGATTGAGAGTAAAAGAGGTGGTGGAAACTATATTACTAATGATTTCAAAAAGATGTTATGTAATCCATTATCTTTAGCTTTTGAACTACAAAATGGAAAAATAAGAGATGTTATTGAACTCAGAAAAATGCTAGAATTGTCCAATGTAGAATTTATGATTAAGAGAGTTACTTTAGAGGAGATAGATCAGGTTGAAAAAATCTGTGAGGAGATGCTAAATTGTAATGATATTGAAAAATTAGCCAATTTAGATAAAGATTTTCACCTTTTAATGATGTCATTTTCTAAAAATATTTTATTGACTACAATTATTTCTGCTATATCTGAACTATTAGAGGAATCGATAACGACTTCTAGAGATATGGTTGTAGAAAAATATGGAAAGGAAAAAATAGACTTAGATCATAAGATGATTTTAGAAGCTCTAAAAAATAGAGATGAAGAAGAATTAAAAAATAGTTTAACTATTCATTTTGAGAATATAAATAAAAGTTTGCCAAATTTAAATTAAATATTTCCTTGATCTATTATTTATACTTCTATATTTACTTACTATAACATTTTATCTACACTAATAGTTGTAGTACAACTTTTGGGAAAAACTAATATTATATAAAAATTAAAATAAAACATAGGAGCATGATATTGAAAGAAAAAAAAGCTAGCGAAAGAGTATTTGAATATATAGAAAAAATGATTTTACAAAAAAATTGGGTTATAGGAGATAAGATTGACTCTGAAATACAGTTATCAAAAAATCTTGGAGTAAGCAGAATTTCCGTAAGAGAAGCTATAGGGAGTCTTGCAACATTAAATATTTTAGAACGAAAAAAAGGTGGAGGGACCTTTGTAAAACAATTAACTCCTAATGACTATATGGATCAATTGATGCCCTTATTAATTATAGGAAACATCAGTTATTTAGAAGTTATGGAAACTAGATTGGCATTAGATGTAGAAGCCGTCTCTTTATTCGTTGAAAAAGCAACAAATAAAGAGGTAGAAGGATTAGATGATATATTTAAATGCATGAAAGAAAATGAAGGGATTCCTGAGGAATTTTATAAAAAAGATGTCGAATTTCACCAGTATATAGCAATGTTTTGCCAAAATAAAATTTTAAATAAAATTACAAATATGCTTTTTAAAATAACAACTAATTATGCTAGAGAGCAGTATCATAGTTTAACTTATAAAGAAAGAATTGAAGAACATAATTTAATTATTAATGCTATAAAAGAAAAAGATTTAGAACTTTCAAGGCTTTATACCAAACGACACGTTGAAAGAACTATAAGAGATTTAAAGAAAAAAATGAGCGAAAAATAAAAAATCAAATATTTTTTATTGACATTTAATTAAAAGCGATCTATAATCATTCTGTAGTTGTATGACAACTATAACGATTAGAAATCGCTTTTTTATTTCGAAAAAAGTACAAATCATATATTATAAATGGAGGTTATTAATGAAAGTAGTAGTTGCAGTCGATTCATTTAAAGGAAGTATCAGTTCATTCGCTTTAGGTGAGGCAATTGAATTAGGTGTTAAAAATATCTATCCTGAAAGTGAAGTTCTAAAAGTACCTATTGCAGATGGAGGAGAAGGAACTATCGAAGCATTAGTACAAGGAACTAATGGTGAAATTATAGAAATATCGGTAAAAGGACCATTAATGAAACCATTAATGGCGAAGTATGGAATAATGGGTGATAAAAAAACTGCAGTTATTGAGATGGCTACAGCTTCAGGATTACCTTTAGTGAGTATAAAAGAAAGAGACCCCAGTAAAACTACAACTTTTGGAACTGGAGAATTAATCAAAGATGCGATAAAAAGAGGATGTAGAGAGTTCATCGTAGGAATTGGTGGAAGTGCAACTAATGATGGAGGACTAGGAATGTTACAGGCTCTTGGGTATAAGTTTTTAGATAAAAACAAAAACGAATTACACGGATGTGGAGAGTCCCTTGAAAAAGTTATTTCCATTGATGATAGCAATGTAATAAAGGAGTTAAACGAATGTAAATTCTTAGTAGCTTGTGATGTAGATAATCCATTCTACGGAGAAAGAGGGGCTGCCCATGTATATGGAAGACAAAAAGGAGCTTCTGAAGAAATGGTTTTATCATTAGATAGAGGTTTACAAACTTTTGCTAATACAATAAAAAAATTATTAAATAAAGATATCAACATAAGTGGTGGTGGTGCTGCTGGTGGATTAGGTGGAGGATTTGCAGCTTTTTTAAATAGTACTCTTGAACCAGGAATCGACATTATCATAAAAGAAGTTAATTTACTGTCTCATATTAAGGATGCTGATTTTGTTATTACAGGTGAAGGAAGAATTGACTTCCAATCTGTAATGGGAAAAGCTCCTACAGGAGTATCAAAGTTATGTAAAGCAAATAATATTCCTGTGATTGCTTTAGCTGGATCGGTAGCCGATGATGCAGTAGCTACACATGATTATGGAATAGATAGTATATTCTCTATCATGAATTCTCCGATGTCTTTAGAAGATGCAATGGATTCAGAGAATACAAAAAAATTAGTAAAGAAAAATACAGAGGAAATATTTAGATTAATAAAAGTGTGTGAAAATAAATTTAAAATAAAATAGTAAACTGGAGGAAAAATGGAGATTAACGCAATAGGAGCAATAATAGGTTTAATTATCGCAATAGTTTTAATACTAAAAAAACAAGTTCCAGCATATTCATTAATGTTAGGAGCATTTATTGGTGGTTTAGTGGGAGGAGCAGATATTTCTCAGACTGTTGGACTTATGATTGAAGGAGCAAAAGGAATTACCCCGGCAATTATTAGGATATTAACAGCAGGGGTTTTAGCTGGTGGACTTATAAAAAGTGGAGCGGCAGAAGTAATAGCCGAATCTATCGTAAAAGTTTTAGGGGAAAAAAAATCATTGTTTGCTTTAGCCCTGGCTACTTTAATCTTAACTTCAGTAGGAGTTTTCGTAGATGTAGCAGTAATTACTGTTTCTCCAATAGCATTAGCACTAGGGAAGAGACTTAATTTCTCAAAAATGTCTATTTTAATTGCAATGATTGGAGGAGGAAAAAGTGGAAATATTATTTCACCAAATCCAAATACAATTGCAGCAGCAGCAGCATTTAAAGTTAATTTATTTGATTTAATGAAAGCGAATATTATTCCAGCAATAGCAGGATTAATTGTTGCGACTTTACTAGCAAAATATTTAGTTAATAAAGGAGATAAAGTGACGGAAGAAATAGAGGGAGAAGAAATAGATAATAAGCCTACTTTCTTACAAGCTATTATTGGACCAGTTGTAACTATCTTATTGCTAGCGTTAAGACCAATAGCAGGAATAAATATAGATCCATTAATTGCTTTACCAACAGGTGGAATTATAGCTTGTTTAGTTATGGGTAAGGGAAAACATATAGGAGAATACTCTGCATATGGATTGACTAAGATGACTGGAGTAGCTATTTTATTAGTCGGAACAGGTACTATTGCAGGGATAATATCTCATTCAACATTAAAAGAAGTAATAGCAGGTGGCTTAAGTGATTTAGGACTAGCACCATATTTATTAGCACCAATTTCAGGAGCTCTAATGTCAGCAGCAACTGCTTCTACAACTGCAGGTACAGCAGTTGCATCAGCAGCATTTAGTAAAATCATTTTAGCTTCAGGAGTTAATGGATTATATGGAGCAGCAATGTTACATGCAGGAGCAACAGTTTTAGATCATTTACCACATGGATCATTTTTCCATGCTACAGCAGGATCTACAGGAACAGGATTAAAGGAAAGATTAAAGTTAATTCCATATGAATCAGCTGTAGGTTTCACATTAGCATTAGTATCTACAATAATATATGGAATTATTTTATAATAAAAAATTTATATTAAACTTAAAACAATCAGAAAAAAACAATCAAAATAAGATTGTAAAATCAAATAAAAAACTCCCCATAAATTATTTATGGGGAGTTTTTCATTATCTGAAGTTTTAATTATATAATATAATTAAAATTGTGAAAATAATAATTTAAGTGTCTTTTATAAGAAATAAATAAATTTTATTTTATTTTCCTATTTTCAAACAAATTATTTAATTTGCATTATAACTGTTGTTAATTATAAAAAAAATAAAGTGAAAACAGGATTTTTATAATTTTAGTGTTTAGAATTGGAAAAGTAGTTTAAATAAAAAAATAACTTTATTGACATATGTATGAAAATTAAAGTAAGCTCTTAAAGGAAGCAAATTGAAATTATTTGTTTTTAATTTTTATAAAAAAAATTGGTCATACCAATTTAAAATACAAGGAGGATATGATATGAAAATTGCCGTTTGTATAAAACAAGTTCCTGGAGGTACAAATGTTCAGGTTGATCCAGTTACAGGAGTACTGTTAAGAGATGGTGTTGATTCTAAGATAAATCCATATGATCTTTATGCTTTAGAATCTGCATTTCAAATAAAAAATCAAGTTAGTAGTGAGATAGGGGTACTCTCTATGGGACCCCCTCAAGCAAAAGCTGTGATTAGAGAATCATTTTCTATGGGAGTAGATACAGGTGTATTACTTTCTGACAGGAAGTTTGCCGGAGCCGATGTATTGGCAACATCTTACGCTCTAGCCCAAGGGTTAAAAGCAATGGGAGAGATAGATCTAATAATCTGTGGGAAACAAACTACCGATGGTGATACAGCTCAAGTAGGACCAGAAATGGCAGAATATTTATCTATCCCTCATATTTCAAATATAAGTAAAATATTAGAAGTAACCTCAGAAAGTCTAACTGTAGAAGCAGATATGGGTGAAACTATAGAGATACAAACTATTGGTTATCCGTGTTTAATCACTGTGGAAAAAGGGATTTATTCTCCTAGACTACCATCTTATAAAAATAAACTAGATACAGCTACCAGAGAGATAAAAGTTTTAACTTTTGATGATTTAGATGATAAAGATGAAAAAAAATATGGTTTAAATGGGTCACCGACTCAAGTAGAAAGAATATTTAATCCTCCTAAAAATCCAGATAAAGAGATGTTTTTAGGAGACGGAGCTGCGGTTGAATTATTTGGTAAATTGAGAGGAAGAAAAATTATCTAGGAGGTTAAAATGGCTAAATTAGTTATAAATCACGATAAAATAAATCATAAAAAAATGATGGAATTGATAGACCTATGTCCATTTAATGCAATTGAAGAACAAGAGGGACAAACATATATAAATTCTGGATGTAAGATGTGTAAACTTTGTGTTAAAAATGGTAATGGAAGTATTGAATTTGTAGAAGATGAAAATGTAACAAGTGTAAATAAGAAGTTATGGAACGGAATAACTGTTTATATAGATCATTTTAACGGCGTAATAAATCCAGTATCTTTAGAATTGATAGGTAAAGCTAGAGAATTAGCAGGGATAATCAGTCATCCAGTTCAGGCAATCTTAATTGGTTCAAATGTTAAAAAAATAGCAGAAGAGTTAGAGCATTATGGAGTAGATCAGATTCATGTCTATGATTATAAAGAATTAGAGCATTTTAAAGTTCAAAATTATACAGAGGTATTCGCTGACTATATTAATAAAAACAAACCATCGTCTATATTGGTAGGAGCTACAACATTAGGAAGATCTTTGGCTCCTAGGGTAGCAGCAAGATTTAGAACAGGACTTACTGCAGATTGTACTATTTTAAAGATGAAACCTAATACAGATTTAGTTCAGATAAGGCCAGCATTTGGTGGGAATATAATGGCACAAATAGTTACAGAAAGACATAGACCACAGTTATGTACAGTGAGAGCTAAAATATTTGATATTCCTGAAAGAACTGTAGAAAAATATGGAAAAATAATAGACAATAAGATTGATATAAAGAAATTAAATTCAAAAATTCAAGTTTTAGATGTAGTAAAAAAAGATAAAGAAGTATCCATAGCTGATGCTGAGGTAATTATTGCCATAGGAAGAGGGGTAAAAAAAGCGGAAGATATAGAGATGATTCAAGAGTTTGCAGATCTTGTAGATGGAAAAATAGCTTGTACTAGACCTCTCATCGAATGCGGATGGATGAGTAATAAATTACAGGTTGGACTCAGTGGAAGGACTGTAAAACCAAGATTATTATTTGCATTTGGAATCCATGGGGCAGTTCAGTTTACTGCAGGGATGAACGGAGCCGAAACAATAGTTGCTGTAAATACAGATGAACAGGCTTCAATATTTGATGTGGCACATTATGGGATTGTAGGAGATTTATACAAGGTCATTCCAAAATTGACAGAAGAAATAAAAAAAGATAGAAAAATCACTTTTTAAATGGAGGATTAAAATGCAGAATAAATATAAAGAAATAGACATGAATGATTTTGAAAATATAAAAAAAATAATAGGAGATACAGAAAGAGTACTCTTTAAAGGTGATATCAATCCAGATTATTCCCATGATGAATTAGGTGGAATAGAAAAAATGCCAGATATATTGGTAAAAGCTTATTCTACGAAAGAAGTATCAGATATTATGAAATATGCTTATGAGAACCATATTCCTGTAACAGCTAGAGGATCAGGAACAGGACTTGTAGGAGCATGTGTTCCCCTTTTTGGAGGGATAGTTATTGAGACTACAGGTATGAATAAGATATTGGAATTAGATGAGGAAAACCTAACTCTGACATTAGAGCCTGGAGTATTGCTCATGGAGATCAGTAAATATGTAGAGGAAAAAGATTTTTTCTACCCTCCAGACCCAGGCGAAAAAAGTGCAACAATTGGAGGGAATATAAGTACTAATGCAGGAGGAATGAGAGCTGTAAAGTATGGTGTGACTAGAGATTATGTAAGGGGATTAGAAGTAGTTCTTCCCAGTGGAGAAATTGTTGAATTAGGTGGGAAAGTAGTAAAAAACTCTTCTGGTTATAGTATCAAAGATTTAATTATAGGTTCTGAAGGGACATTGGGAATTATCACAAAGGTAATCTTAAAATTAATTCCATTACCTAAACATAACATAAGTTTATTGGTTCCATTTGAAGAACTAAATACTGCTATCGATGCAGTACCAAGTATTATTAAGTCTAAAGCTATCCCTACAGCTATTGAGTTTTTACAAAGAGAAGTAATTTTTGCTGCAGAAGAGTATTTAGGGAAGATATTCCCAGATAAATCAAGTGATTCTTATCTTTTATTAACTTTTGACGGAAATTCAAAGGAACAGGTAGAAAAAGACTATGAAAAAGTAGCAGATCTATGTCTAGAGTTAGGAGCTTTGGATGCATATCTCGTAGATACAGAGGAAAGAAAGGAAGCTGTCTGGTCTGCTAGAGGAGCATTTTTAGAAGCAATCCATGGATCGACTGATGAGATGGATGAGTGTGATGTAGTAGTTCCTAGAAATAATGTAGCAGAATTTATTAAATATACAAAAGTTTTAGCTAAAGAATTTAATATAAGAATTCCTAGTTTTGGTCATGCTGGAGACGGAAATTTACATGTTTATATTTGTAAAGACGGTATGAATGCAGATTTATGGAATGAAAAAAGAATAGATGTCTTTAAAAAAATGTATGAAAAATCTTTAGAATTAGGAGGGTTAGTATCTGGAGAACATGGAATTGGATTTGCCAAGAAAGAATATATGTTTAACCAGTATGATGGAGGTCATCTTGATTTAATGGTAGGTATAAAAAAATCATTTGATCCAAAAAATATTTTAAATCCTGGAAAGGTTTGTCAATAGATTATATTTAAATAAAATTGAAATAAGTGAGGTATCTATGATAAAAGAGCTTTCAATTATATTCGTTATAACTTATATCGGTGATGTTATCAGTAAGCTAATAAACTTTTCTTTTCCAGGACCAATTATTGGAATGCTGATATTATTTATACTTTTAGAAAGAAATATTTTAAAAATAAAGATGATAGAAAAGGGTAGCAGTTTGATATTATCTAATATAGCTATATTTTTTATACCTCCAGGGGTAGGACTTATATCTGCTTTGGGTCTATTGGATGGAAATATTTTAAAAATTTTAATTACAATGATACTCACAACAATTATTACAATGGCTACAACAGGTTTTGTAGTTCAGTTTTTAATTTTAAAGGAGGAAAAATAATGGATTTATTTAATACACCATTATTTGGGATTATATTGACAATGGTATCCTATCTGATTGGAATAAGCATCTTAAAAAAATATCAGTTGCCAATTTTTAATCCTATATTAATTGCATTAATAATTATAATTCCTATAATGCTGTACTTTAAGATTCCTTTGGAATTTTATAAAAAAGGAGGAAATTATATTACATTTTTTTTAGGTCCTGCCACAGTGGTCTTGGCACTCCCCCTATATAAAAATTTAAATTTATTAAAACAACATTTTCGTCCTATTATAGGAGGAGTAATAGCAGGAGTTTTCAGCTCTATGATCTCTTGTATCGCTATTGGTAAGATGTTTGGATTGGATCTCTTGCTAATAAGATCTTCATTGCCTAAATCAATTACTACACCCATTGGAATAGAGTTAACCAAACAGGTAGGTGGTATAATACCGATTACTATAGTTATGATTTTAATTACAGGAATTACAGGAGCAGTAATAGCGCCATTTGTAATAAAAATATTTAAAATAAAAAATAAAGTAGCTATTGGGATAGCCATCGGAACTGCCAGTCATGCAGTAGGAACCTCTAAAGCAATTGAAATTGGAGAAGTTGAGGGAGCTATGAGTGGTTTAGCTATAGGTTTAGCAGGGGTTTTAACAATTTTTATTCTTCCTCTAATTTCTAATTTATTATTTTAAAATTTTAAAAAATAATAAATTTATATCTTCTAAGATCTAAAAAGGTCCATGAGAAAGGCTGAAAGCCTATCCCATGGACCTTTTTTTTTCTTTCTTATGATAAGCTACTATCTAATTTCAATAGTACTAATGAATAAATTAGATTTTGCTTCTAAGGGAACAATCTATATAATTATAGGGTTTGATTTTTAAGATATAAGCAGAGATTATTGGAAATAAAAAGGAAACATTTTTCATATTGGTAAAAGATTATAAGATATTTAATATAGATCTTAGTAGGATAAATTTATAGGTTAATTTTTAATGTATAGGAGGGGATTTAATTGAAAAAAATCATCTATATAATTTTTATGATATTTATAACTCTTATGGTCACAGGAGAAATAAGAGATTCAGATCAAAAAATAGAAATTCAGAAGACAGAGAGCCTGCATTCTGTAAACTATAAAAATGGAAAATATTACAATCCATGGCTAAAAACTAATAAAGGGTTCAAGGATTTTCTGCGATGGAGGTTTTCAAAGGCTGCGGAATTTCCAATTGAAGACGATGAATATCTTCCTAAAAAACTTTCAGTTAAACTTGAAGATCTGAGGGATAAAAAAAGATATATCCTATGGATAGGTCATATGACATTTTTTATAAGGGTTGATGATAATTTTTATCTTTTAGACCCAATATTTTCCAAAAGAGCTTTCATCCCAAAGAGGTATGTAGATGTTCCTGTATCTTTAGAAGACCTTTTAAAAATATCAAAAGATGGTAGGTTGAGGGTCCTTATTACTCATAACCATTATGATCATCTAGATAAGAAGAGTATTAAAACTCTTCCTGAAGGAACTGAGATTATAGTACCTCAAGGAGATGGGGAAATGGTAAGAAAGTGGGGAGAATACAAGGTAAGAGAGATGGATTGGCATGAATCAATTGATAATATAACTTTTGTAGAGGCACAACATTGGAGTAAAAGGATCGATAAGGGTAGAAATCTCTCTCTATGGGGATCTTTTATAGTAGAGGATAAAAACATAACTTTATTTTTAGGGGGAGATTCAGGATGGTTTGCAGGATTTAAGGAGGTAGGAAATAATTATGATATAGACTATGCCTTGGTTTCTGTAGGAGCCTATGAGCCTAGATGGTTTATGAAGGGAAATCATCTCAATGTGGAAGAATCTATATCTGTTGTTGAAGATTTAGGAACAAAATTTATGATCCCAGGTCATTGGGGGACCTTTAAACTTGGAGATGAACCACCAGGGCTTCCTAAATATGAATATGAAAAATTAAATAATAAAAAGGTAAAAATTATGGATATAGGCGAAATATTTATTTTGAAAGAAAATTAAAAATAAATAAAATACTTTTCGTGAATTAAGTTAAGAGATGTTTATAGAATAATTTGATATAAAATATGCTATAATTTTATTAAAAAATTAAAGTAGCAGGAGGATAAGATGGAATTAAAGATAAGAAATGGAAGGTTAGAAGATATTGAAGCTTGTTTTATCTTGGAAGGAAAAACATTTCCAGAAGAAGAAGCAGCTTGTAAAGAAAATATAGAAATAAGGTTAAGTAAATTTGCAGAAGGATTTATAGTAGGAGAACTAAATGGAGAGATAGTAGCCCATATAAATAGTGGTTCTACTAATCATGAAGACATAACAGATGAAGAATTTAAAGGTCTCATTGGTCATGAAGATGGTGGAAAAAACATAGTTATTTTTTCAGTAGCTGTAGATCCTATTCATCAAAAAAAAGGAATAGCTAAAATGATGATGAAAGAATTTATTGAGGTATCGAAGAAGATGAAAAAGGAGAAGATTCTTTTATTATGTAAGGAAAACCTTATGGGAATGTATGAAAGAATGGGATATAAAAAAATAGGTATTTCAGCTTCTACCCATGGAGGAGCTATATGGTATGAGATGGAGCAAAGTTTATAGAATATTTATAAAAAACTAAAAGCAACAAAAAGAGATCTAATTAATTAGATCTCTTTTTGTTATTTTCAACCTATTACATAATTTTATTTTTACCACTATTTTTAGCCTTATACAGAAGCTTGTCTGCTTTTTTAATGAACTCCTCTATATCTAGTTCATTTTTATATTGAGCGACTCCACCACTTACAGTTATTTTAATCATATCTTCTTTACCTAAAGGGGATATAAATTCTTTTTTTTCTACTAATTTTTTCAATCTATTTCCTGTTCTGAGTACTTCATTTCGATTTAAGTTGTGAAAAAGAATGATAAATTCTTCTCCTCCATATCTGTATACTTGATCATTTTTATCGGTATTGTCTTTAAATATTTTACAAATTAATTTTAAAACTTTATCTCCAAATATATGACCATAAGTATCATTAATTTTTTTAAAGTTATCTATATCAAAGATGATTATAGAAAAATTATAGTCATCAAATAATTCATATTTTTTCTTGGCTGTTGTTAGACAAAGTTCTAATCCCTTCCTATTATATACACCTGTAAGACAGTCAGTTATAGCACTATTTTTTAAATTGAGTTCTCTTTTTTCTATAGAGATTTGAAGGATTTCAATCTCTTTTCTTATTGTGTTTAACTCTGAATCTTCAGATATAAATTCTAAAATTTTTTTTTCATCATTTTTATAATTGCCAAGAGAAATTTCTCTTATTAGAGTATTTATAATTTTTATGTGGTTGTCTAATTTTTTTATAAATCTATTCACAATAATCCATGTAATCATAAATCCTAATAATGAAAATAATAAACTGGAAATAATTATTTTATCTGCGGTTTCAGTCAATACCTCTTCGTGAACTCCTCCAACCATAAGAAGTTCTAATTCTGGGATATATTCTCCAATAAAAATTATGGACCCCTTAGGAGTATCTACCTTTATGCGTAAGACACCTGTAGATAATGCTATATCTCTCAAATAATAATCTTTTTCGGAAAACTTATCAGGGAAACGATTTTCCATATATTCTCTGATAAACCAAAAATTTTCATGATTTTTTTCTGAATCTATAATAATGGAATCAAATTTATCCACGACAAATATAGTTATTTTTTTTCCAAATGAAAACTCTTTTAATTTTTTTTCAAGATCACAAAAATTAATATCTAATCCAATGATCCCTTTAAAAATACCCTCTTTGCTATAATTTTTTTTAGTTATGGTTGTCCCTCTTTTTCCATCCATAAATTTATAGGTTATAGTGGATAAATCATTATTTTTAGATTTTAAACTATTTATATACCATGGTCGTGATTTTGGATCATAATCTGGTGGAAGATTTGGATTAGACGTATAAAAATTTCCTTTATCTGAGGCCCAAAAAATATTTTTAACTTCTACATTATCTGCTTTTATATTATCTAGTAGAAGGTTCAAATTTTTATCATTACTATCTGATTCATCATGGTCATTGACTAATATTTCAGCTAGGTCTAATAAAGTTTTAGATTTATTAAAAATTAAATTAAATTCAGACTTTTGAGAATGGAACATGAGCTCTATTTTTTCCATTTCATTTTCATCGATTTTATTTTTAACTAAAAAATATCCATAAATTCCCAAAAATAATATTGGAATTAATGCACTAATTATTGATATTTTAATAATTTTTTTCTTAATATTCATATTTTGTCCTTTTAAACAATGAGTTTTATAAATGCATCTACCACCACAGGAGAAAATTGTGTGCCCCTATTTTTTAGAAGTTCACCTATAGCTTCTTCTTTGGTCAATTGTTTTTTATATACTCTTTGCGATGTCATAGCATGCCACGAATCTGCCACAGATATAATCTGAGATAATAAGGGAATTTCATCCTCTTTGAGACCTTTGGGATATCCTTTTCCATCCCAACGTTCATGGTGGTATAAAATATATTGAGAGATCTCTTTCAGGGTATCACTTTTTGAAACTATCTCATAACCTGTTTGAGAATGTTCTTTGATAATTTTATACTCAGAATCACTTAATTTGTCTTTTTTATTCAAAATTTCATTGGGGACAATTATTTTTCCTATGTCATGCATAACTGCAGCCCAGTATAGATCATCCAATTGTTTTTCACCTAAATTTAATGATTTTCCTATTTGAATACTGTATGATGCTACTGATTCAGAATGACCTTTAGTATAGTAGTCATGAAATTCTAAGGCAGTAATAAATGACTGGACAATATCATTTTGAAGCATAACTTTATAGTCGCTGGATTTTTTTATCTTATAAAACCCATTTGAAAGGTGTTGTATTTCCTGAACTTTATTTATAGTTTCATGGGAATAATGTTTGGAGGAGTTTATGTTTATATCCAGATTAAATCCTCCGATAATTTTTTCATTTTTAAATATTCCAATATAGAGTGACTCTTTTACTTGAATTAAGGTTGAATTTTTATTTGTGATTTTTTTTAAAATTTCACTTTCATTATTTATGTTTGAGACTACACCATCCTTTGAAAATTTATAAAGATTTATATCTTTAGGCATTGCTTCGAGATCTTCTATTGAAAATCCTATGGAATCAATAAATCTTACTTTGTTATCTTCAACAATATAAGCACTTCCTAAGTCACTTTCATTGGCTATTTTGAATGCCATTCGGAATATCTCTGAAATAAATAATTCATCTTTATATTCTATGGGACTGAGCATTTTTAAGAAAATATTCATATAATCATCAATAATATTATTTACTTTATTTAATTCTAAGTTTTTTTCTATATACAGATCTTGGTTGTTTTGTGACTCGAGAATGGTTTTTTGAAGCTGGTCATTTAAATCTCCAATTTTTGAATAACTGTTTTTAATCATTTTAAATAAGAAAAAAGCTGTCAAGAGGACAAAAAATAATCCTTTATAATTACCTAAAATGTGTAATAATGATAAATCCTGAGTCAGGAAAAAAATCAATTTATCAGAAAACAATATCCAAAAAAAACTAAACAACGTGTAGAGCAGGACGATTTTTAATGGTTCTTTAGATTTCATACTTCCTCCTCATTAATAATGTATTATATAATATCATATTAATTATATAATACATTATCCTTTTAATAAAGTTTTTTTACCATAATTTTTTTTAATTTTTAAATTAATATCTTAGGTAAAGATTTGAAAAATAGTTAATTTAGTCGTGAAACTTAATTTTATTAATAAAAAGTATGTAGGGATCTCTGGATTATACTTTTTAAATATCAAATTGACTTTCATTTGTGGTAAGATATTATAAATATTAATAGGGGATAGAAATAGAATATAAGCTAAATAATATACAAAAACTTCTTTCAACACAGGATTATCTTGAATTTGATAATATTCTCAATGCTGTACTAGAAGAAATAAAAAAATGGGAAGGTATTTCAATGAAAAATGCTTTAATAACAGGAGCCACCAGTGGTATAGGTGCCTCCTTTGCGAGAAAACTTGGTAAAGAAGGGTATAACCTCTATATTACAGGAAGACGTGTAGAGGCTATAGAGAAATTGGCCTATGATATCCGTAAAAAATACAATATTAAAGTTATTATTATCTTAGCTGACTTCACCATACCTCAAGAAGTGGATAATTTATTAAAAAAAATAGAAACAGTTCCCTTTGATTTTTTAATAAACAATGTGGGCTTCGGTCATGAAAAAAACTTCTTTGACGACACTTATGAAAAACAATATGAAATGATAGAAGCACATATAAATTCATTTTGTAAAATTACTTACCTTGTGTCGAGAAATATGAGAAAAACTAAAAAGGGGAGTATTATAAATGTCTCCTCCCTTGCAGGCTTTGCTCCTACATCTTTTAACCATCTTTATAGTTCCACAAAGTCATTTATAACAACGTTTACAGAATCTCTTCACCTTGAACTTTCATCTTTGGGAATAAGAGTTCAGGCTCTCTGTCCTGGTTTCACGAGAAGTGATTTTCACAAATCTTTGAATATAAAAGAAGAAACCTTTAAAAATAGAGGGCTCGTAAGGTGGATGGATTCGGATAAAGTAACAGAACTTTCACTGAAATCCCTAAACAAAAAAGGCGGACTCTATATTCCAGGATTGTCTAATAAAATTCTCTATATGATAGTAAAGATCCTACCTAGAAAATTATATTATTCTATAGCTAGAAAAATGGGAATGTAAAAAAGCAGGAGATTTATACAAATCTCCTGCTTTAATTATGTCTGCAAAATAGCAGCAATGTACCCTTTGTCGGGAAGATGAAAAAGTTTAGAATTCAGTCCCTCCTGTTATTTTTAAATCTTCATTATTTTCGTATATCCCCTTAATCGAAGCTTCCAGCCCTTTAGCAATAGAGTTTAAATCCATGCAGGGTGTATTTTTTTTATCTCCTCCACCATGGCTTTTATTGGAAGGGTTGTAAAATATGCATTCTCTCCATCAGAATATACAGGCTCATCGATAGGCTGATTTCCCTTGTTATCTTTTATTCTGGCATCATCTAAATTAATAGCCACTCTTTCTATAGAAATATCGTACCTTCCTCCTGCCTGTCCTACACATATTACTACTTCTGGCTTATGCTCTTTTATACCATTTAAAAGGGTATCTATAGATTCTTTAAAAACCGTAGGAATTTGAAGTTTAATAACTTCTACTCCTTCGATCTGTGATGGTAGGAGTTTAACAGCTTCCCAGGCTGGATTTATGCTTTCATTTCCAAATGGATCAAACCCTGTGATAAGTAACTTCATCTTTATCCTCCTTAAAATGCCCAAAAATACATAAGTACAATATGAATTACCAACATTGCAATTGCAACAGGTACTTGAGCTAATATAACACCATTTTTATTTTTCATATCCATAATTGCTGCAGGAACTACATTAAAATTAGCTGCCATTGGAGTAAGTAGAGTTCCACAATATCCCGCTGTAAGTCCCAATATTCCTGCGATAGCCGGATCTGCCCCTTGAGAAAATACAAATGGAATCCCTATTCCAGCTGTAATAACGGCAAAAGCAACTATTCCAATAGCTAATGCTGGGAAAAATATTATGTTTCCTATAGTTTCACTTTTTTCAATTCGATATTCTTCTGAAGAGTTCTTTTGCGAACCTGCACCTACTCTGTTTAAAGCTGTCAGAATTCCCATGAATACCAAAAGTCCTCCGACAATATGAGGTGGTATTTTTTTTCCACCAATAAAAATTAATCCAAACAAGATCCAAAATATTCCTGTACCAAATTTTGTTTTGTGTTCTCTATCTGTCAGAGCATATATTCCTGTACCTATTGCTACTAAACCTGTCAATATATACATAATTTCAAGAATCATACTTTTCATTTGCTCTCCCCTCCAGTTTTAGCTATCTTTTTTTCCAGCATATGATTTTGTATTATAGAAAAAATTAATCCAATGATGGCAACTGGAATAGCAGCTTTAGAAACTGAATATGGTGTTACAATGACTCCTAATTCCTGAAGTGTTCCTACTACTAAAAGTACTCCTGCACTGGCTACAAATACATTCTGCCCATAGAAATTTCCATAATTTTCCACAGCACAGGCAACTCCTTTGATATTTTCGTTTTTATCTTCAGATAAAACACCATTTTTCTTTTCTCCAGCTCCTTGAGCCATAGGATAGATAAGTGGTCTTATAAACTGTACATGTCCCCCTAGTCTCACAGAAAAAGCAGCAGCTAATGTTCTTATAATCATATACATGGTAAGTACCTTTCCCGTAGTTATAGATTTCATCTCCCCAATACATTTAGAAGCTCGTTCTTTCAAACCATTTCTTTCTAAAATTCCTACAACCGAAAGAGTTAAAAGAAACAGTGTCATATATCTAGTTTTAACAAAAGCTTCCCCCAGTGTAGATAAAATAGTAAAAAAATCCAATCCCGAAACTAAGCCTGTTGTAATTCCTGCAATAATAACAACGGCTATAGTATCTAGTTTTAATAAGAATCCTATAATTATTATAAGAATTCCAATAAGTTTAATTGTAACCATAAATTAATCCCCCCTTTTTTTGTTATATAAAGAATACAGGAAATAAAACAATTGTTTTGTAATATATTTTACATTTTTCAAAAATAACTATTAGATTTTGACACTATAGTAGTAAAAAATGGATATAAAATATTTTTTACTGATTGATATATATGGAATTAAAAAAATGATGGAATAATAAAAGCCTCAAAAATAAATTTGAGGCTTTATGTATCTATTTAATTTTATAATACAGGATTAGAATAATCTTCCATCAATATTGATGAATGGAAAAATTGGCAAGAATCCAGTTTTAGCCATGTTGATCAGACCTAACTGTACCCCTGTAAGATCATTGGTCATATTAAATAATCCCATTTGAAATGCAGAACTCTGAGATATATTAACTAAACCAAGGTCAACTGTAGATCTTCCGTCAGAGATATTAACTGCTCCCCATTGAAGACCTTTTACATTGTGAGTCATATTTACTAATCCGAAAATAGCTCCTGTAGACTCGCCGCCGTGGATATTTACTAAACCAAATCCAGCTCCTTTAAATGAGTTATTAACCTTGTTAGCTCCAAGTGAAAATGGACTTAACTGAAGACCAGTAAAATTATCAGTTTCTCCTAAAGCTAAAATATTTATATCCAAACCAGTCATATTGGCAGTTTTACCGTAAAGTAAGTTTAGTCTTAATCCGCTAACATCTTCAGATGCCGGCACCTGTTTCCCTGCTACATTAAATTGAAATCCAGTTGCAAATGACATACTAGATAACAAGAATACCATTCCTAATAAAATTTTGATTCTTTTCATAAAATTTCCTCCTAAAAAATAATTTGATAGGATGATTATACTATGAAATATATGATTTTATTCATCCCATACACAATAGCATTATTAAGATACACAATATTATTTTTAAAATACACAAGACTGCTATTAGAAGTATCTTTTTTTAGATTAGATAGAGATAAAAATAGTAAGCAAAGGTGGGTTGGGTTAAAAATAGTCTTTATCTCAATAAAATACATGTTATAATAAAATAAAAAAATTATTGGAGGAAATATGAAATTAAAAAATTATTGGGGACTTATTTTTATCCCTCTAGTCTATATATTACTTTTATACCATCCAGCTGCTACAGGAAATTATCTAAAATTAGAGGTCGGTTTGGAAAAACTTCCAGAGATCTATAATCTAATTGATGTTGATATATATGATCAGAAAAATGATTTGATCGATGTACCCATGGTAGATTTTTTAGATGATATCTATATTTTTGAGTTAGACGAGGGAAAATATACTCTTGAGCTTGGATATGAAGACCAGAAAAAAATTATTGAATTCAATCGGACTAAGGGATATCAAAAACTTTCAAAGGTATTTTTTAAGTCTTCAGATTTTGATAAAAAACAATCTATATTTTTATATTCTATGTTGTTTATATCTACGATATTTATATTTTTTACATCAACCATCATCAATAAAGAAAAAAATAGATTTCTCAGAGCCGCGACTCTGTCGTTATTAATCATAATTTGTCTCAGGATTATAATGTTCGGGTTAAAATATTATGATTTTGAAATCTGGAAACTTACATATAAACTATCGTTGTTATTTGAAGTGTTTTTAGGTTTTTCAATGCTGAAGTGGGTTGTTAATGAGGTAAAAATACCATTTGAGAGCTTTATAAAAAAGCTCATAAATATTTTTTTTGTGCTTCAAATAGGTTTTTTAGGAGCTTTAGTTTTTTTAGATTTTGGAAAAGTTTTTGACCTCCTGCTGCATATTAAAAATACAAATATATTTATGTTGTTTTTCATAGTTCTTGTTTCCAGCAGGGAATTTTTATTTCCGATTATATCTACTATAATATTTATTGCGGCTATTCCGTTTCCATTAAAGGAATTTCGTAAATTTAAATTGTTCAATGAAGGAAGTTTTTCCTTTGTGGCTTTTCTTACCACAATATTTACATGGTATTATACCTTTCATGAATTTGAAAATGGAAGGATAGATAGTGTTGTTGAGATATATATATTTTTATCAGTATTTATTCTAGTATTGTTTAAGGCATATGTATTTTCAGGTTCCAGAGAATACGGGTTGTTAAGGTCAACTTTTTGGTGGATGGGGCGTTTAAATTATATAGTTTTTTTAGCCTATCTATATCTTATCTATACTAGGGATTTCAAATCAACCCTGATGGCTCTTATTATATTACTAGGAACTGACCTTCTTTATGTCAATTTAAAAAATGCTGTGGAATCTCAACATTTTTCTTTAAATCATATTTTATTTAAAGAGTCTGAGATTTTGAATATTTCACAGTTAAAATTTTTGATAGAAAATGAAATTTCAAAAATTATTCATTTAAAAAGTATCCATCTTAAAGTTAATTTTGATGGGGTTAAACATATTGAAAGTACCAAGGAGAACATATTTTTTTATGGACTTGCTCAAGGGAAGAGTATTATAGCTCTTGAAATATTACCTTATTACAGACTTAAAATATTTGAGAGAAAAGCAATAGAAGATCTGATGAATGAACTTCCTGGAGTAGCTCTTAGAATTAATCACCGTGAGATGGATTTAAAAAAATATTCTTTAGATAACTTTGCCATAGGAACCAGGTTGATAGAAGTAAAAGATCTTCTCATACTGAATAATTCTATTTCAGATGAGAGGACCAAACAAACCATTCAAGAAAGTCTTTTAGAGGAGTTAGATACCCTTATAAAGGAGGTGGATGCCCATGATCAAAATCGGTCTTTGGGTGAGTAATTCTACTTACCTTCTTATATGTAATAATATAAAAATAGAGTTTTTAAATGTTAAAAACTCTCCAAAATTAATAAAGGAAACTTCCCTTTTGATTCTAGATGAAACCTTTTCTGAAGAAGGTGGATTAGATTATTTGAACTCTATAAATAAAGCGGTGGTTTTAATGGGAAATTCAACGACTTCAACGGCTAGAATGCTCCTAAAAAACAAATCTCTATTCGATATGATCTCCAAAAGAGATTTTATTATATTGGAAAAGATTATAGATGATTTTTTTAAAGAAAGTGTCGAGTATTTGAGGATAGAAAATTCTTCTTCTCTATCCCTCATAAAAAAAGAGGATATAGCTTATATATCTTATGACAGACTCTTGAGAAGGTCTATTATTACTCTTTTTAATAAGGAAGAGTATTTTTCAAAGATCTCTCTGGGAGAATTAGAGAAGATACTGAGTCTTAATTTTATTCGTGTGGAGAGAGGATATATTATTAATAAAAGTAAGGTTAAATCACTGGATTTTAAAGAGGAATCACTTATTTTTTACAATAATATGACCCTTCCCCTGGGAAAAAGAACTCTAAAAAAAATGGAAAGTTTAGTTTTTAAAGATGAATTGTCTTTAAATATTTAACTTATGAAAATCTGAGTCCTTGGACTCAGATTTTATTATTATTTAGGAAATTATACCCGCAAGGGGCATAATGCTATTAATTTACAACATAAACATAGGGTTTTGAGATAAAATTTATGAAATAAATAAAATATTATAGAAACCTGAATTGCGTTTGTTTAGATGCAACGTCACGTTTAAAAAAATTCTCTCATAAAATTGATCTTTTCGTGTATAATTTAATACAATTTGTGAAGTACATCTTAATATTTAAAAAAAATTTGTTATCATATCTAATATATCATTAAATTTTGAAAATATTAAGGAGATCAACAATGAAAAACATATTTTTTTATTCTAAATTAATTAAGCAGGGAAGTAAAAAAGGTCAGCTCAATACACAAAAAAAGAAGATGAGATTTACCTTGAGAACTCTTCTTTATTATCCTTGGGTAAATAATCTAACGAATTTTATCTTGAAGCATGATTATCTCTCTTCGACAGTCTATCAATATCCTATCTTAGTAAGCAAGATGCACAGACCCTACCTGTCGAGCTCATTTAAAATGAGTGAAAAGTTAAATGCAATAAAAGACAGCTATGAATTTATAGATAATCATTTTTCTGAAAAGATGAGGAAGTTGCTTTATACAGAGGGTAAAGTTATTTTGGGTGAGATCTGCGGCAATAACTCAGAGGTATTTTATATCAATCTAGCCCTTTATCCACATTACGATAAGGAGGGAGAATTTAATTTAATTCTGACCAATTCAAACAACATAACCCTTTCTACTCTCACTTTCAGCTTACAGCGAAAAAAAGAGAAATTCAGAGTATTTATAGGAGGACTCCAGGGAGCGCAAAAAGGTGTAGATCACAGCATAATAAAGGCTGCTACCAAAAATTTATATGGAATTTTCCCTAAAAAAGTTCTGATGGAATCACTTTATTTTCTTGAAAAATCATTGGAGATGAAGATAGATAAAATATGTGTGGGGAATAATCAGCATGTCTATACTGCCAAGAGGTACAAGAAGAAAAGGACTATCCACTCCAGTTATGATAGTTTTTGGGAATCTTTGAATGCTGAAAAAACAAAGGTAGGTCTTTGGATCCTACCGGAAAAACTAGAGAAAAAAGATATACTGAGTGTCCCAAGTAAAAGAGGGGTCAGTATAGGAAAAAGTATAGTTTATTGGATGAATTAGAAGCTTCAATTTTGAGTACTTTTAATAAAAATAAGGCAGATACCACTGCTCTTATATAGGAAATTTAAATCATGGGTATAAGAAGCTTATACCCATGATTATTTTTATATTAAAAAAGGCTAGACCTTAGAATTAATAAATTTCCCACTCTTTCCACCTGTTTTTTCCTTTAGGTATATCCTTCCTATGATCATTTCCTTATCTATGGCTTTACACATATCATAAATAGTTAATAATGCTGTGCTTACCATTTGGAGAGCTTCCATCTCTACTCCGGTTTGTCCTGTAGTCTTAACAGTTCCTTTAGCATAGATGATTAAATTTTCCTGATCTATTTCAAAATCTATGTCGGCTCCTGTAAGAAGGAGAGGATGACACATAGGAATAAGTTCATGAGTTTTTTTTGAAGCCATGATAGCGGCAACTCTAGCTACTCCTAAAACATCTCCTTTTTTAACTCCTCCATTTACAATAAGGTTCATAGTTTCAGAATTGACCTCTATACTTCCGCAGGCTATGGCCTTTCTGCTGGTATCTTCTTTTTTACTTACATCTACCATGATGGCTTTTCCATCTTTAAAATGACTAAATCCCATATTTTTCTCCTATTATATATATTTTTTTACTCTTAATATTAACATTTTTTGAAGAAAAAATAAATCTAAAAACTTTTCTTTGTTGTAGGTTAAACATGTTTTAATTGAAGTTTATATTCGTTAGACTTCGGTTGGAATATTTTTTATTGTCTTAATGGAAGTTTAAAATTATTATATTTAAGGAAAAATGTTCTGATAATGACAATTTTGCATTACTTAATGACAACTGTTCTTACTTTGATTTTTTAGATCAAATTGAGGAATAAACACATATTAAAGATGGAATCTTTTTATGGTATAATATTTTCCGAGGTGATAGATTATGGTAAAACAATATGCCATTATATTTATGGTAACTTATTTAGGAGAGATTATCAGTAAATCCATTAACTTTCCCTTTCCAGGGCCAGTCATTGGGATGCTGATACTTTTCATTTTATTAGAAAGAAAATTAATTAATGTAGACTTTGTAGAGAAGGGAGCAAATAATATCTTGCTGAACTTGGCTATATTTTTTATTCCACCAGGAGTAGGACTGATCTCGGCTTTAGATCTACTCGATGGAAACGTACTGAAAATAGTAGTAACTATGATAATAACTACCATAATTACCATGGGAACCACAGGTCTGACAGTTCAGTACCTAATAAATAGGAGGGGAAAATGATAGAACAACTAAACAGTCCGTTATTTGGAATTTGTCTGACAATTGCTGCTTATATCATAGGGTTGGAGGTCTATAAAAAGTTCAAGTTGCCTATTCTGAACCCTATATTAATAGCCCTTATAATTATAATCCCTATATTATTATATTTTAAAATACCATTGGAGACATATAAAAAAGGCGGCGATCTAATCTCATTTTTCTTAGGACCTGCCACAGTAGTTTTAGCGGTACCTCTGTATAAAAAAATAGATCTGTTGAAACAGCATTTTATACCGATATTAGGAGGAGTTGTTGTAGGAGTTTTGACCTCTATACTCTCCTGTACCCTTATAGGAAAAGTTTTAGGGCTGGATCTGAGTCTTATCAAATCCTCTTTATCAAAGTCACTTACTACTCCTATAGCCATAGAGTTATCTAAACAGGTAGAGGGGATTGTACCTATTACCATAGTGATGGTTATGATAACTGGGATAACAGGAGCTGTTTTAGCACCATTTATATGTAAAATTTTTAAGATAGAAAATAAAATTGCCAAAGGAATAGCCATTGGTACAGCAAGTCATGCTGTAGGTACTTCTAGAGCTATTGAGATGGGAGAAACAGAAGGAGCTATGAGTGGATTAGCCATTGGAGTAGCTGGAATTTTAACAGTTTTCATCTTACCGTTGTTATACATAGTGTTATTTTAAAAAAACAATGTGTAATTGCACCAAGTGTAATTGTACCAAAAAAAGATTCCCATATGGGAATCTTTTTTTCTTTTAAACTCTATATATTTAATATTTCTACTACTGTTAGAGAGTGATCACTCAATCTTTTATAGTGATTTAATATATCCATATATCCTGTAACTAATATTGGTGACTTAGTTGTTTCGGCCATTCTATCTAAATGATTTCTTCTGATCTCCTTGTATAGGTTGGAAATATTGGCAGACCTTTTAGTAGCTTCTCCTAAAATTTTGTAGTTTTCCTCTTTATAAGAGTTGTCTACATACTCAAAGAAATCTACAGTCATAGTATGAATTTTTTCTAATTCTTCTAAGTTTTTCTTACTTAGTTTTTGATCATTATCGAATAATCTCTTGTGTATAAATATAATTCTTTTTAGATAATCAGTAACAGATTCATATTGGTCTGAGATGGCTATATTTTTTCTTGCTTTCTTTATGATTGGTGCTTCTAAATCTAAAGTAAGGACCTTTGAATTTATAGAAGCAATTTCACCTTGAACTATATCCATCTTATCTTCTAAATCTAATACATTTTGAAATTCTTTTGAGTCTGCAGATAAATTATCTTTTAAAGTTTTCTTTAGATCTCCAAAAGAAGAGATGATTTCTGTTCCTATTTTATTAATTTCTAATTTTGTTTGTTCTACTACTACATCAGGCGTTTCTAACATTCTTTCATCTAATTGAGTAAGTTTTTTTACAACTTCTGTCTTTTCAACTATTAATTTTTCCAAGGCTTTAGCTATATAACCTATAAATGGTAAGAATAATAATACATTGGTTACGTTAAACATAGTATGAGCAGTGGCAATATACTTAGTTATATTTGCTACAGGATCAACAAATTTAGATAAAAAATGAAGATAAAATGGGAATATAGATACTACCCATGTTACGCCTATAAGGTTTATAACTGTATGAGCTATTGCAGCTCTCTTTGCATTGGCACGAGCTCCTAAAGCAGCTAACATAGCAGTAATTGTTGTACCTACATTTTCTCCTAAAACTAAAGCAACTGCTGTTTCAGAATTTATCATTCCCTGACTGGCTAATACTATTGTTATACCTAAAGTAGCTGAAGATGACTGTACTATGGCTGTAAGCAAAGCTCCTACAAGGGCAGCGGCGATAACCCCTCCAAAACCACTAGTAGCATCAAAACTATGGAATAATTCTATAAAAAATGGCATAGTTCTAAGAGGTTTAAATCCTGAACTCATAAGCTGTAATCCAAAGAAGATCATTCCTAATCCCATAAATGTTAAAAGTTTAGTTTTTACTTTTTCATTTTTAGTAAATAAGTATAAAATAGCAGCTATTCCTGCCATAGGTAAACCATATTTACCTATTTTTAATACTAGGATCCAACCAGTAACAGTAGTACCGATATTAGCTCCTAAGATAACACCTAATGCCTGCTTTAAACTCATAAGTGAAGCATTAACAAATCCAATAGTCATAACTGTACTTACAGAAGATGACTGAACCATAGCTGTAACTACTACACCAACTATACAAGCTATAACCCTATTTTTAGTCAGTAGACCAATTATACTTTTGATTTTAGCTCCGGCAATTTTTTGCATTCCGCCTGACATATGATGCATACCATATAGAAAGATTCCTAATCCCCCTATAACGTTAAAAAATATATCTAATCCCATTTGATTCCTCCTTAAATTTACCATTCTATCATCAATAATTGACATATTTTCATACTTTTTATAAAGAATAAATTTATATTTCCAATATCTTTTACTGTATAGCTGGTATTTTTCCTTGATTATTTTCTATTAATATATAAGTATTATAAACTAAGGGTGTAAAATGAATGTTTATTTAATGTAAAAGTAGTGTAAAGAAATTAAATAAAGATCTAGTATTTATAGTATTTAAGCTACAAAGAGCTTTAGAATATTTTTTATTATGAATATAAATAAAAATATGATAATATATAGTGCAAAACTGAATAAAGACAGTTCACTGGTACCATCCTGTCTATAAATAAAACTAGGACACAATTCTGAAAAAATTTCAGAGTTCTATTTTGATTTTATGGGAGGATACTAAGTGTATCCTTCTTTTTTATTATCTAAAAAATTAAAAATTATGAAAACTTTGATTATGACTAATTGGATGCAGCGTCAAGTTGCCTTTTTATTGCTTAAATTATGAAAGGAAAAAAAATGAAGAAAATAGGTTTAACGACTACGGTACCAATAGAGGTACTTTTAGCGGCAGGGTATACACCCATAGATTTAAATAATATTTTTGTTGTCTCCAAAGACTATGGGAAATATATAGAAAAAGCAGAACGTGACGGATTTCCTAAAAGTATGTGTGCTTGGATCAAGGGGATATACGGGGCCTGCATTGAAAATGGAATTCAAGAAGTTTTAGGTGTAACAGAGGGAGATTGTTCAAATACTAAAACGCTTTTGGAAATATTTAAAAAAAATAATATAAAAATACATTCTTTCGGTTATCCCCATTCCCACTCTTTAGATGATATAAAAAATGAATTGGATAAACTTATGAAATATATGGGGGTATCCTATGAAGAGGTAGAGGAGCAGAGAAATAGATTAAACCTGATAAGGGAGAAAGCTAAATATATAGATGAATTGACTCTAGAGGGGAAGGCAACAGGTTTTGAAAATCATATTCTTCAGCTCTGCTTCAGTGACTTTGACGGGGATGTGGATAGATACAGTAATTTTTTAGATGAAAAAATAGAAAAAATAAATGAAAGACCTATAGATGAAAAAGAATTAAGGCTGGGATATCTGGGCATACCTCCCATGCAGGGAGATCTTCATGATTATGTTGAGGTGTTGGACGGAAGGTTTATATACAACGAAGTCCAAAGAGAATTTGCTTTTCCAAGGGCCATGGGATCTGAAAATATATATGAACAGTATTATAACTATACATACACATATGATATAGATTTTAGGTTAGAGGATATAAAAAAACAGATCAAAGAAAGAAAATTAGATGCAATCATCCATTATACTCAGGCATTCTGCCATCGTGCAGTTGAAGATATAATTTTAAAGCAGGAGTTAGATATCCCTATATTGACCATCGAAGGGGATAAATCCAATAGTTTGGATGCCAGAACTAAATTAAGGATAGAAGCTTTTTTAGATATGCTAAAGGATAAAAAGCAACGTGATTATGCTAAAAAAAAGATCGGAGATAAACAATGAATGATATTACTTGTAAGATAAAAATAGCTCCTAAAAAAATAGTAGGAATAGATTTAGGCAGCAGAGAAGTTAAAATTATAGTTACAGAAGATAAAAAAATAATGTTGAGAAAGAAGATAAGTACTGTATCTTTTTATAGAGATTACTGTAAATACCAGAATAAAATAATTGTGGATTTAAAGAAATTAGGAATAGAGGATGTGGATCTAGCAGTTTCTACAGGATATGGACGGAATAATACGGATCTTAGTATGTTTAAACCTATAAATGAGATAAAAGCCCATGTATATGGTGCTTTAGCCCAGTTAGGAAAAAAAGATTTTATTCTTTTAGATATTGGGGGACAGGATGTAAAAATTGTGAAAATTGAAAAGGGTCTAGCCACGGATTTAGATTTAAATGATAAGTGTGCAGCTTCCTGTGGAAGATATTTAGAGAATATGGCTAATGTTTTAGAGGTACCTTTGGATTCACTCTCAAATTATTCAAAAGATCCAGTAAAACTTAATTCAACCTGTGCCGTTTTTTCAGAATCAGAATTGATTGGGCATATTGCTGAAGGGATATCTTTGGATAGGTTAGCAGCAGGGATAAATTATTCTATGTACAGCAGATTACGTCCCCTGCTTACAAAATTTAGGGGAAATACTCTTATTGTCAGTGGAGGAGTAGCAAAAAATCGTTCTATTGTAGAATACTTAAAATCAGATTATACAGAGGTAAAAGTTCTGGAGGATCCGCAGTTTAATGGAGCTATTGGGTGTTGTTATTATGGAGAAAATTTTATATAGAGGAGAAATAAAGTATGTATATATTAAAGGGAGAACACAGTTTTGACAGTGCTCATTTCTTAGCAGGTTATCAGGGAAAGTGTTCAAATATTCATGGACACAGGTGGAGAGTTATAGGAGAAATATTCGGTGAAGAATTAAAAAAAGAGGGACAGCTGAGAGGAATGGTTGTGGATTTTGGAGATATAAAAAAAGATATAAAAAAGATGGTAGATGATCATGATCATGCCCTGATTATAGAAAAGGGTACCATGAAGGAAATGACTTTAAATTGTCTGAAGGAAGACAATTTCAATATAATAGAGGTGGATTTTAGGCCGACAGCTGAGGAGTTCTCAAGATATTTCTATGAAATTTTAGAGGGGAAGGGGTATTCTGTAAAAAGGGTAACTGTATATGAAACTCCTACAAATTCAGCAACATACGAAAAATAGGCAACGGCAACGTGACGTTGCATCCAGACTGGGAAACGTAATGTCTCATCCAAATGGGGAGTAAAATTAGTTTAATACCAGAATATAGTTTACTTAAAGATAAAAGAAGGTGGTAAATATTATGAAATATTACAATGTAGTTGAAAAATTTGTAAGTATAAATGGAGAAGGGCAGAGATCGGGAGAGTTAGCCGTTTTTATCAGGCTGGCAAAGTGTAATTTAAGGTGTAATTATTGCGACACAATGTGGGCCAATGAAGAAAACGCATCTGTAACACCCATGACAAAGGAAGATATATATAACTATATTTTAGATACAAAGGTTAAAAATGTAACCCTTACAGGGGGAGAGCCGCTTTTAGACATAGAAGTTAAAGATCTCATAGAATATATAGTAAAAGACAGGTCTCTATTTTTGGAGATTGAAACGAATGGAAGTATCGATTTGAATTTATTCAGGTTAGATGTAAAAAACTTGTCCTTTACAATGGATTATAAAGGGCCCTCAAGTGATATGGAAGAGTTTATGTCTATGAAAAACTTTGAAACAATATCTAAGCCGGATACGGTAAAGTTTGTTGTAGGAGACTACGATGACCTTCTGAAAGCCAAAGAAATTATGGAAAAATACGATCTCATCGACAGATGCAGTGTATACTTCAGCTCTGTCTATAAAAAAATAGAGTTAGATGAAATAGTGGAATTTATGAAGAGTTTTAACTTAAATGGAGTGAGGTTGCAGCTGCAGCTGCATAAATTTATCTGGGGAAACAAGCAGGGAGTTTAAAATAAACGTGACGTTCAATCCAAATTGGGAGTTATGTTGGTTTTATACAAGAATATAATTAAAGAAAGGAGTAGTTTATGAAAGATAGAATTAATAAAGATAGATGTGTTTTAGTTTTTAGCGGGGGGCAGGATAGTACAACCCTTCTGTTTCATGCTAAAAAATTGTATAAGGAAGTTATTGCAGTTTCATTTAATTATGGTCAAAAACATAGTTTAGAATTGGAGTGTGCAAAAGAGTTATGTAGAAAAAATCAGGTGGAACACCATATATTGGATATGGGATTATTGAACCAGTTAGCTCCAAATGCTCTTACAAGGTCGGATTTAGAGGTGGAAAAGGGAGAAGTTGCAGAAGATGAAGTTCCGAATACATTTGTAGATGGAAGAAATATGATATTTTTAACCTTTGCAGGAATATTTGCCAAACAAAGAGAGATCAATGTGATTATGACCGGGGTTTCTCAAAGTGACTTCAGCGGATATCCAGACTGCAGAGATGTATTTATTAAATCCTTAAATACAACTTTAAACTTAGCTATGGATTATACATTTGTTTTAGAAACACCACTTATGTGGTTAGATAAAGCTGAGACCTGGAATATGGCCTATGAATTAGGAGTTCTGGATATTATAAAGAATGAAACTCTGACTTGTTATAACGGAATAGTGGGGAATGGGTGTGGAGATTGTCCAGCTTGTACTCTGAGAAAAAACGGGTATTTAGAATTTAAAGAAAATTTTTTAAAAGTTTAGTCAACATATAGATAGTTGTGTGTTTTTAAAAAGGGAGTCTAACCGCCTATGGCGGTTAAACTCCCTTTTTTATTGAAACTTTATGCCATCTTGACTTTTTTCTTTGCTTCCATAACTTTTTCATATCTACTGTAGATTGCTAAAGCTATAATTGTAAAAAATACTGGTCCACCAATCATCCATAGAGTAGAAGGAATATCTCCTCCTACAGCTGGAGCTATAATTGTTGAGATATTTGCAAATCCAACAGAGGCAACGATAAAGAAAGTTGCAATCTTAGCAGCTTTATGTGATTTATAGATTTCAAATGGTTTATTGATCTCTGTTTTCCCCTTAAAGAATGGGAATGCTACAGCTAGGAATAAATAAGGTATAGTCATAGCTACATTTGTCATAAGGATTAACTTAGAGAAAAATGCAGATGCTCCCTCTCCACCAAAAGAGATCATAACGATGAAAACAGCTACAATACCACATTGATACCACATTGCATTTACCGGCATTCCACCTTTGATTACCTTTACTTTTTCTGGCCACATTTCATCTGGTGTTCCCTCGATTAACTGTTTTAATGGAGAGTAACATAGGGCAAAGAATGCTCCTACTAATGCTAAGACCATAGAGATACCCATATATCTAGACATCCATAATCCTACATTGATAGCAACTGGTTCGCTTAAGTTAAGTGCTATTCCTACTTGATATCCTAGGTTTTGCATCATTACATAGGCTACATTTCCCATGTGAACCGATGGGTCCGATAAGATTGCACTCCAATTTGTGAAGATACCACATAGGAAGATTCCGATAGCGTATCCAATGGCAATTATTATTGCTGCTACAGTAACTCCTTTAGGGAATGTCTTTTCTGCATTTTGAGTTTTATCAACTAATCCACCTACAGCTTCTATACCTCCAAAAGCAAATATAGAGAATACCATAAATGAAGCTACCATCATAGGTGTTCCATAAGCAGGGTTAGGTGATGCAGTAAATGAATTAGCAACGATAGGTTGAGCAAATTCTCCACCATTTAATGCTAATACCAATAATGAACCAAATAATAATACTAAGTTAAGAAGAGTAACTGCTAGACCACCAATAGATGTTACCTTAGTTATTTTTTCTAATCCCTTAGTTGCTGTGAATGTAATTAATGTTATCAAACAAACTCCTAAAAGTCCCAATGTTTGTGTAGAGTTTAATCCTAATAAATGTAACTTAGAAGTTAAATCTTCACCAAAGATTGCAGTTGAAATAACTATCCAAATAGATGAACTGATATTTACCATCCAAACTACATAGGATGCATACCACATAAATGTACCAATAAATGCATATTTAAGACCTACTGATCTTTTCATCCAAGAAAATATTCCACCTTTTTCATCTTTGAATGCCGCACCGTATTCTGCCATCATAAAAGCATATGGTATAAAGAATAAAACCGCTGAGATGATGTACCAAGGTATTGCACCATATCCCATTAAATAAAATGATCTAGGAATATTAGTAAACCCAAATACCGATGTGAATATCATTAAGATTAGTGATATTAATGACATTTTTTTTGCATTGTTTTCTTTCATTATAAAGTCCTCCTGAGATTTTCAATGTTAAAAAAGTAATACTTTTGATGTATTGTAGCACATTTAACGGACTTTTTAAAGAAAATTTAATTTTTCTATGGTTTTTCTAAGAATTGGTACAAAGGTTTTAATTTTTAGTTACTGGATACCCAAGTGCATCAGTAAAGGTATTGGTAGAAATTTTTATAAGGTCTAGGATAGTTCCTATTCCAAACAATCCTCCTGTCATTAGGTACAATATACCCGTCCATACTTTCCCCACATAAAATCTATGTAGTCCTCCTACTCCTATAAATCCTACTATACAAAATACTAAACTTAAAGTTCTTGTTTTATCACTCACTTGCATCATACTCATTTTAAACCTCCTAAATTAAAATAGCGATAATTTATATATATAGACTTAAAAAGAAGGAGTTTGATTGTTTAAACAATCAAACTCCACTTTATTTATATTTATTACACTTTAAAATTCTGCACTCTTAGGAGTTCTAGGGAAAGAAATTACGTCTCTGATGTTTGTCATTCCTGTAACGTACATTATCATTCTTTCAAAACCTAATCCATATCCTGAATGAGGGAATGAACCATATTTTCTAAGGTCTGTATAGAATTTATAATCTTCTTTAGGAAGGTTGATTTCATCCATTCTTCTCTCTAATTCTTCTAAGTTATCTTCTCTTTGAGAACCACCTATAATTTCTCCAATTCCAGGAGCTAATAGGTCCATGGCTCTTACTGTTTTTCCATCTTCATTAAGCTTCATGTAGAATGCTTTGATATCTTTTGGATAATCAGTTACGAAAACAGGTCTATTGAAATGCTCTTCAGCTAAGAATCTTTCATGTTCTGATTGAAGATCAATTCCCCACTCTACTTTAAATTCAAACTTTTTATTTGAATTCAATAGGATGTCTACTGCTTCAGTATATGTAACTCTAGCAAAGTCATTGGCTAAAACATTATTTAATTTATCAAATAATCCTTTTTCTACAAATTTATTGAAAAATTCCATCTCTTCAGGGGCGTTTTCCATAACATATTTGATGATATATTTTACCATATCTTCAGCTAAATCCATGTTAGCTTCTAAGGCTGCGAAAGCAATCTCAGGTTCTATCATCCAGAATTCAGATGCATGTCTAGTTGTATTTGAATTTTCTGCTCTAAATGTAGGTCCAAATGTATATACATTTCTAAATGCAGCACAATAAGTTTCTACATTTAATTGTCCACTTACAGTAAGGTTAGTTTCCTTTCCAAAGAAGTCTTCTTTGTAGTCTATATCGCCCTTATCTGTTTGAGGAACATCGTTTAAATCTAAAGTAGTTACTCTAAACATCTCTCCTGCACCTTCAGCGTCACTTCCAGTTATGATTGGAGTGTGTACATATACAAACTCTTGATCTTGGAAAAATTTGTGGATAGCATATGCAACTAATGATCTTACTCTGAATACTGCTGAAAAAGCATTAGTTCTAGGTCTTAGATGTGCTATTGATCTTAAATATTCAAAGGTATGTCTCTTATTTTGTAATGGGTAATCTAAATCAGCTTTTTGGAATATCTCTACAGAGGTTGCTTTGATCTCATAACTCTGTCCCTTTCCTTCTGATTTAACAAAAGTTCCAGTTACATACATAGATGTAGCTATAGATGCTCTGCTTACCTCGTCAAAATTTTCTAAATTCTCCTCAAATACCACTTGTAGTCCAGTAAAAAATGAACCGTCATTTAATTCTATAAAACCAAAAGTTTTTTGACTCCTAATTTTTCTTACCCAACCAGAAATTTGTACTTCTTGGTCTAAAAATTGTTCACCATTTCTGATGAGTTCTTTAACTGTTACTTTCTTCATAAAATCCTCCCTAACTTAATTTAGTTATTTTTTTATTTAATTTTACTTCATTTCCATGTTTATCTACAACTTTTACTTGATCTAAATGTCCCTTAACTTGGGATTTAAATTGCTCCAAATATAGTGTTCTATATTTTTGTCTTTCTATTGTTTCTTCATCTGTTAACGTTCTTTTTTTTGCTAGAGCTGAATAGTGATTCACCTTAGCTATAATATCTTTCATTTCCATGTTAATCCTCCTATCTAATTCTTTCTTTTTATAGTTTTACTCACATCTTCTTATGTCGCTCCCACGGGATAACGAATATTAAAAATCTCTTATAGAGAAAAAGTGATTTCTAAATGCCAGGGAGAAAGTCAGAGAAGGTAAAACAAAAAACTTCCCACTGCAAAAGTGAGAAGTCAAAATTCATACAAACCCTAAAATAAATAAAGTAAGTACGGAGACACACATAAACAGTTCCTCGATACCCTTTGACGTTACGTGCCAAATACGTCTAAGCCTACTAAGATTTTAAAAAAATTCCTTTGGGTTAGCGGCTCCAAGGTGTTCTTCACAACTAATTCCACTACTAGTCTTTCACCGTCACTAGCTCGCTTTAGTATCTATTAGAAGTTACTCTCCTCATCCTTGCCTTTATAATTAAAAATATTATACTATTATGCTATTTAATTGTCAACTTTCTGGCCATTTTCTTTTTTGCTTCCACAATGACAGCAAGTAGGCAAAAGACTATGTTTTATCTCATGGCATATTGGGCACTCCTCAAAGAGGGTTGTTCCGCAAGATGGACATGAATAGGGTTTATCTTTTTCTATAGTATTGCTATGTTGTAAAGTTACTTTTCCTACTGTTCTTCTAGTCCAATATAAAAATTTTCTCGGACCCCTTCTAATGGGATATTCACATACTGGACACAGGAATTTTTCATATTCGTCTCTATATTGTTTTAAAAGCCATTGTTTCTTTGGATTGATTATTATATTTATAAGATATACGATGATTTTTACCACTGTAAATAGGAGTCCTAATATCAAGATATATTTAAAATACCTGGATGGGAAATATCTATGGATAACTAAGAAAATTTTAAAAAATACTGCTACTCCATAACCTATAAAAAGAAGGTAGTAGTTACTTGACTTTTTCTTGAGGATAAGATATATTCCCCCTAATAAAAATGGGAAGAGGATTGCTATCTGTAAAAAAGCCAATTTCAAATTGTGAGTTTTTAGGAGTTTTCTATATTGTTTTTGAGCTTCACCCCTTTGATCTTTTAGTTTTTTACCTAGTTCTTGTTTATTTATTTCTAATATTTGTTTATTTTCTATAATTTGAGCTAATTCCATATTTAATCTTTGATAAGTTTTTTGACTCTTCAAGAAAGTTTCGACACTTCTACTTAGTTGTTGTTCCTCTGAATTTGAGATTACCTTTGAATTTTCAAGAGCTAGTTTTTTTAAGGCCATCAATTGATTTATTGTATTTTGTAGATTCCTAGAACTATTTTTTACTATAGCTATCTCATTTTCATTCTTTACTTGTTTTCTTGTGAGATTCTCTATTTGATTTTTGAGTTCTTTTTCCTTTGTTATTAAGCCAGTTTCAATGTATGATTTTTCTATTTTATTGTACTTAGGACCCTTTATAGATTCTATATCCTCTAAAAAAAATCCTAAGATCCAAAATACAAGGATACCAAAAATAATTATAAAACTTTTGATTAAAAAGCGATACAGCCAAGGTCCCTTGGAATTTTCTATATTTTTCATAACTATCTCCTCCTAAAATTTTCTATCTTTTTTACCGATGTAATCTTTAAAATCCTTTGTTTTTCATTATTATACAACTCTCTTATGATATTGGCAAAAATATCTATTGGCTGAAAAAAACTTAAAATAAAGAATAAGGTGGACATAAAAATGTCCACCTTATCCTTTTGTCATTATTTCATAAATTTAGAGACAAATGGAGAAGTTTCGCCTCTCCTTAAGAAATGTCCAGATGGACCTTCGCCTAAAAATTCTGCAAACCAAGATTCATGTTCAATCTCTTCATTGAGGATTGCTAAGGCTAGATCATATGTACGATGATCTTTTCCAGCTGTCATATTACAGATCTCAGTATAACCACGAACAGCACATCTTTCTGCATTAAGTAAAACCTTTAATATTTCTTCAACATTGTTAGGATCCTTTGGTAAATTAGCTGGAGGACAGGCTGACATATCGTGAAAGACTTTCATATCATCAGGGAGTTTTCCGCCGAGTTCATAAATTCTAGGAATCAAAGCTTCAAAATGATTTCTATCTTCTATTCGGGCGGTCTCTGCAATCTCTTTGACTCCTTCCCCTTTTAATCCTATAAGGTTACATCTCAAAATTGTATAGTAATAAAAAGTAGTTAACTCTGCTGCGGCATTTTTTATCAATAGATCTAAAAGTTTTTCAACATCAATTCCTGTATCTTCTACCATCTTTCTGGATACTTTAGCCATAATTTTTTCTCCTTTTCTTCAGCTAATTAAGATAATGATAAGCCATAAAATAAACAACTAATATATATTATATTCTTTAAAATTACAGGTTTCCACCTTTCTCTATGAGGATATAGTCCATAATTATATCCTTCATTCCCTTGAGATCCCTTGCCAGATCCCTTGCCTCGTTGAGTATAATTTTTCCAAAGAGTTTGGGATTGTCTTTCTCTAAACGGTAGAGAGTCATCTTGGGAATCACTGCTAGAATAATATTTGTATCGGCAGTTGCTGTAACGATTTGTTTTTGGATACCTATTGGAGAAGCCATCCCAAAAATGGATCCCGGTCCGAACTTGGATAACCTCCTACCAGCAACAGTAACTTTGACCTCTCCTTCTAGGAGGAGGTAGGAATCACCTGGAGCTCCTCCCTCCTCAAAGATATTTTCACCGGAACTGTAGCTTTTTTCCGAAAGGCTTTCTATGAATGAATGAATATCGTCTCTGTCTACTCCTCCAAATAAAGATGTCTTTGGGAGGAGCTCAATAATTTTATCTTTCAATTTATCTTCAGGCATAATAATCCCTCCTTATATTAAATTATTACTTTTTTTTTGGAATTTCCTTTTACTATTCAAAATTTATTTTTAAACTTATCTCTATTTTAATTGAAATCTGTATTTATTTTAATCTCACTAACTTTTTTTTCTTTAAGTACTAAAACGGCTATTAAAATTCCTATAATTGCACTTACTATTGTGGGATAAAAAACATATATATAACTCCCAAAAGAATCTTTAATAATGCCTGATGTAACACTTGAAATTACTGCTCCTACTCCATATGCTGTAAACAAGAAGCCATAATTTCTTGCATAATTTTTTGCTCCAAAAATATTAGAGACAGCAGTTGGAGCAATTGCAAGCCAACCACCTAATATAAACCAGAACATTGAAAATGATACGATATAAAATATAACGTTACCTT
>Ga0316197_10000225_pt1 | contig 41157 bp, 36 predicted proteins | sample OudBiesiAoxic_MG_FD_204939 | JGI IMG/M metagenome (GOLD analysis project Ga0316197, IMG submission 204939) | Coastal sediment microbial communities from Oude Bieten Haven, Netherlands - site A oxic | ecosystem: Environmental > Aquatic > Marine > Coastal > Sediment | place: Netherlands... | reverse complement strand
GCGGCTGCGGGATGTGCAGCTCGTCACAGATCTGGTTCCAGCGCTCGCGGTCTTCGGCGGCATCGATCGAGTCGGGCGACGTGCCCGCCACGAGTACGAGCGGGATCTCACCGGACAGCTTCAACGGGGTCTGACCACCGAGCGAGACGATGACGCTGTCGGGCTGCTCGGCTTCGATGACGTTGAGGACGTCCTCCTTCGTCAGCGGCTCGAAGTACAACCGGTCAGAGGTGTCGTAGTCGGTCGAGACCGTCTCGGGGTTGCAGTTCACCATGATCGTCTCGAATCCGGCGTCGCGCAGTGCGAACGACGCGTGCACACAGCAGTAGTCGAATTCGATGCCCTGGCCGATCCGGTTCGGCCCCGATCCGAGGATCACGACCTTCTTGCCGTCGGACGGACGGACCTCGGTCTCGTCCTCATAGGTGGAGTAGTGATAGGGCGTCTCAGCGGCGAACTCAGCGGCGCACGTGTCGACGGTCTTGTACGTCGGCAACACCCCAGCGGCGACGCGGGCGGCGCGAACGTCCCCCTCCGAGCGGTCCCAGAGGTAGGCCAACTGGGCGTCGGAGAACCCGAGCTGCTTGGCACGCTTCCAGCTGCGCTTCGTCATGCCCGCGATACCGGTGGTTGCGAGCGCAACCCGCTCCTCGACGATCAGCGCCATCTGATCGAGGAACCACAGATCGATCTTGTTCGCGTCGTGGATCGTCTCGATCGGGATCCCACGCCGAATCAGATCGCCCACTTGGAGCAACCGGTGTGGAGTCGGGATCTTGGACGCGGCGAGCAGCTCGTCGTCGGTCATCAACGCGTACTCCTCCTCGCCCGGGTCGCAGTTGAGACCCAGACGGCCCTGCTCCAGCGAACGCAGCGCCTTCTGGAGGCTCTCAGGGAAGGTACGCCCGATTGCCATCACCTCGCCCACCGATTGCATCTGCGTGCCGAGCACCCCCGTCGTGCCAGGCAGCTTCTCGAACGCCCAGCGCGGGATCTTGGTCACGACGTAGTCGATGACCGGCTCAAACGACGCAGGCGTCGACGATTCCTGGGTTGCTGTGATGTCGTTCGGGATCTCGTCGAGCGTGTAGCCGATCGCAAGCTTCGCAGCGATCTTGGCGATTGGGAATCCGGTCGCCTTCGACGCCAGCGCAGAGCTGCGGGACACACGGGGGTTCATCTCGATCACGACCTGACGACCGGTCGCCGGGTCGACAGCGAACTGCACGTTCGACCCACCGGTTTCGACGCCGACGCGGCGGATACAGGCAATCGCCGCATCGCGCATCTGCTGGTATTCGACGTCGGTGAGCGTCTGGATCGGGGCGACGGTGATCGAGTCACCCGTGTGGACACCCATCGGATCGACGTTCTCGATGCCGCAGATGATCACGCAGTTGTCCGCGTGGTCACGCATCACCTCGAGCTCGTACTCCTTCCAACCGACGATCGACTCCTCGACCAGGATCTCACTGATCGGGCTCGCGTCGATACCCGTTGCCGCCATCCGCTCGAACTCCTCGACGGTGGAGGCGATACCGGTGCCACGTCCGCCAAGGATGTACGCCGGCCGAATCATGATCGGGAGTCCGATTTCGCCCATTGCGACACGCGCCTCGTCCATCGAGTGCGCAATCCGCGACCGGCACGACTCGAGGCCGATTTCGGTCATCGCCACCTTGAAGTTCTCGCGGTCCTCCGCCGTGGCGATCGCCTCCGCGTTGGCGCCGATCATCTCCGGTTTGCCGGGCACACCGATCAGACCGCGCTCGAACAGTTCCATCGCGATGTTCAGCCCGGTCTGTCCACCCAACGTCGGCAGGACGGCGTCGGGCTGCTCTCTGTCGATGATCGCCGACACGACTTCCCATGTCAGCGGCTCGATGTAAGTGGCATCGGCGAAGTCGGGGTCGGTCATGATCGTCGCCGGGTTCGAGTTGGCGAGGATCACGCGGAAGCCTTCGTCCTTGAGGACGCGGCACGCCTGCGTGCCGGAGTAGTCGAACTCACATGCCTGCCCGATGACGATCGGACCGGATCCGATGATCAGGATCGATTCGAGATCGTTGCGCCGCGGCATCAGCCGACCGCCTTTCGGTCGTCCATCAGTTCGGCGAATTGCGCGAACAGGTAGTTGGCATCGTGTGGACCTGGGTTGGCTTCGGGGTGGTGCTGCACACTGAACGCCCGCTCGGAGGCGACCTGCAGCCCTTCGCATACCCCGTCGTTCAGGTTCACATGGGTCATCTCGGCGTTGACGGGCAGGCTGCTCGCATCAACGGCGAAGTTGTGGTTCTGGCTCGTGATCTCGATCCGATCGGTGTGGAGATTCTTCACCGGATGGTTGCCGCCGTGGTGCCCGAACGGCAGCTTCACGGTGTCGGCGCCGATCGCCCGCCCGAGCAACTGGTGACCGAGGCAGATGCCGAAGATCGGGATGGTGCCGAGCAGCCCCTGGATCGTGTCGACGGCGTACGGCACCATCTCGGGGTCGCCGGGCCCGTTCGACAGGAACACGCCGTCGGCACCCATCGCGAGGATGTCGGCGGCGCTCGTGTCGGCGGGAACCACGTCGACGTGGCCGTAGTTCGCGAGGCTGCGTGCGATGTTGCGCTTCATCCCGAAGTCGACGGCCACGATGCGGCGGCGGCTGTCGGGATCGAGGGCGGCAACCGTGTAGCCGACCGGCGTCGTGACCGTGCGGACGAGGTCGACCCCGGCGGTGCCGGCTTCGGCCTGCGCCGCTGCGAGGAGTTTGTCGTGCGGGGCGGATCCGAATGCACCGGGAATCGCACCATGATCTCGGATCAGGCGGGTCAGCCGGCGGGTGTCGATCCCCGCGATTCCAGGAACGCCCTCCTGATAGAGCATCGAGCCGAGGTCGGCCTGCGCCCGGAAATTACTGTGCCGTCGAGCCAGGTCGCGCACGATGATTCCGCGACAGAAGGTTCCGACCGACTCGAAATCGGTGGCGTTGATGCCGTAGTTGCCGATGTGGGGGTACGTGAACGTGATGATCTGGCCGGCGTAGCTCGGGTCGGTGATGACCTCCTGGTAGCCGGAGAGCACGGTGTTGAACACCACTTCACCCGCCGCGACCGGCACATGCGCGCCGATCAGGTCGCCTTCGAAGGTGCTGCCGTCCGCGAGGACCAGTTGGCCCTCGACTCGTCGCTGTCCGTTGGTCATCCGTGTCCGTCCTGTCGATCTTGCATGTTCATGCAATCTAGCGAATGTTCATTCATCATCGTGTGGCAGTTCCGTTCTCGACCGTCACGACGCCTGCCAGCACCGTGTGCCTCACCCGGCCGCGCAACGGGACGCCGACGTAGGGGGTGTTCCGGGACTTGCTCGCCAGCTGGGCGGGGACAACGTCCCATTCCTCGGCAGGGTCGAACGCCGTCACATTGGCCGGCTCGCCGACTTCGATCGGGCGACCGTGCGATGCGCCGAGGCCGGCGATCGCGGCGGGTTTCCACGACAACGCGGCGACGATGTCGATCAGATCCATGTCGAGGTGGGCGACGGCGACCCCGAGTGCCGTCTCGAGTCCCAGCATCCCGGGTGGCGCCTGATCCAACGGCTGCTCCTTCGTCTCGGCGACGTGTGGAGCGTGGTCGGTGGCGATGGCGTCGATCGTGCCGTCGGCCAACCCCTGTCGCACCGCTTCCACATCGGTCATCGTTCGCAACGGCGGGTTCACCTTGTAGATCGCGCTGTACGACCGCAACAGCTCGTCGGTCAGGCTGATGTGGTGCGGGGTGACCTCGGCCGTGATCGGCAGGCCATCGGCTTTCGCCGCGCGCACCAGCTCGACGCTCTTCACCGTCGAAAGGTGCAGGAAGTGAGCCGGCGCACCGGTCAGACGGACCAGCTCGATGTCTCGGTGCACCATCAACTCCTCCGCGAGCGACGGCCACCCCGGGAGACCGAGGTGGCTGCAGCAGTCACCCTCGTGCATCACCGCGCCGGCGGTGAGCCGTTCGACCTCGCAGTGCTGCGCCATGGTGACGCCGAGGCCAAGGGCATACTCGAAAGCTCGACGCATGAGCAGCGGATCCTGCACGCCGTTGCCGTCGTCGGTGAACAGCTTGACGCCGGCAGCCGCCAACTCGGCGAACGGGGTCAACTGCACCCCCGCTCGGCCGACGGTGATCGAGGCCGACGGGTGCACGTCACACAGACCGGCAGCTCGACCCTGCCGGCGGACGAACTCGACAACGCTGACACAGTCTTGCGTCGGGTCGGTGTTCGGCATCGCGACCACGGCCGTGTATCCGCCGAGCGCGGCTGCTCGCGACCCGGTCTCGATTGTCTCCGCCTCTTCCCTGCCGGGTTCGCGCAGATGCGTGTGGAGGTCGACGAAGCCGGGCGACACGGTGAGGCCGGCCGCATCGAGGACGCGATCGCCGTCGTACGGCCCGATGTCGAGCCCGACCTCGGCGATGCGACCGTCGACGACTCGGAGGTCGGCGCGACGCTCACCCTGTTGGTCGACGATGGTGCCGCCGATGATCGAGAGGTTCATGAGAGCTCCGGTCGTTCGAGGTCAGACGTGGGATCCTGGTTGGCCGCGAGGCAATCGAACAGCACCGCCATGCGAATCGCGATGCCATTCGTGACTTGCTGTGTGATCACAGCTCCCGGCAGTTCGGCCAGGTCGACGGCGATCTCGACTCCGCGGTTGATCGGGCCGGGGTGCATGACCAAGGTCTGCGGGGCGAGTCGGGCTGCCCGCGCTGGGGTCAGCCCGAAGCGAGTGGTGTACTCACGAAGGTTGGGCACGAGGGCTTCGGTCATTCGCTCGTTCTGCATCCGCAGCATGTAGAGCACGTCGACGCCGTCTGCCAGAACCGCGTCGAGGTCGTCGACGCAGTGTTCGTGGACGGTCGGTGGAAGCAGCGTCCGTGGCGCCACCCAGGTCACGTCGGCGCCGAGTGCCTTGAACGCGGCGGTCGTCGATCGTGCGACACGGCTGTGCTTGATGTCGCCAACGATCGCAACGCGCATTCCGTCAAAACCGCCCGGACGATTCAGTGCGGTGCGGACCGTGTAGGCGTCGAGCAGGCCCTGCGTCGGGTGGGCGTGCCACCCGTCGCCGGCGTTGACGACCGCGGCGGTGGTCCAGTCGTCGACCAGCCAGGGAGCGCCGGTCGACTTGTGGCGGATCACGAATGCGTCGACACCCATCGCCGCGATGGTCTCGATCGTGTCCCGCAGGCTCTCACCCTTGTTGAGGCTCGATTGGGAGACGGCGAACGTCATCGTGTCGGCCGACAGTCGCTTGGCCGCGGTCTCGAAGCTGAGCCGGGTGCGGGTCGAGTCCTCGAAGAAGACACTGCAGACGGTCTTGCCACGCAGCGCCGGAACTTTCGGGTTCGGGCGGCGGTTGACCTCGGCCATCGTGTCGGCGAGGTCGAGGATGCGCTGCACCCCTTCCGCACCGAGTTCGGTGATCGAGAGCAGCGACCGGCTCATCCCTGCTCCCTCGTCACGTAACGGGTCAGACCCATCACGTCACGCGTCACGTGATGGGTCTGACCCGTTACGTGACGCGTCATGAGATCACCACCCCATCGGAGGTGACCGACACATCCTCGTCGTTGCTCGTCGGCAGGTTCTTGCCGACGAAGTCGGGGCGGATCGGCAGCTCTCGGTGGCCGCGATCGACCATCACGGCGAGCTGGACCGCGCGCGGTCGGCCGTAGTCGCCCAGCGCGTCGAGTGCGGCGCGCACCGTTCGACCGGTGAACAAGACGTCGTCGACCAACACGATCGTTGAGCCGTCGACATCGAAGCCGATCTCGCTCACCGCGGCCGGGCTGACGGGTCGGAGCCCGATGTCGTCCCGGTACAGGGAGGCATCGATCGAGCCGATCGGGACCGATGCCTCGATGCGGGCGATCTCGCTGCCCAATGCGTCGGCCAGCCAGACACCACCGGTCTGGATCCCGATCAGGACCACGCCGTCGAGGCCCTGGTTACGTTCGATGATCTCGTGCGCCATCCGAGTCGTGGCTCGCCGGACGTCGTCGGGCGTCAGCACCCGCTTCTCACTCATGTTGTCCTTTCCGTTCGAGCCTCTCAGAACTCGCTTCACGGTCAGAACCCGAAGGTATCAGGCGGAGCAGACAGCACACACATCTCCTCGACTCGACTACGCACTATTCTCCGCACATGAGCGACCTTGTGATCCGGAACGCCCGACTCGTGGACGGAAGCGGCGGCCCCGCACGCATGGCCGACGTCGAAGTGCACGACGGGCTAGTCGCCAACGTCGCCGCCGCCGGGACGTCGGGCTCCGCTGACCGGGTCATCGATGCCGATGGCCTCCTGCTCACGCCCGGTTGGGTCGACGTGCACACGCACTACGACGCACAGGCGTCATGGGATCCGTATCTCACCCCGTCCTCGTGGCACGGCGTCACATCGGTCGTAATGGGCAACTGCGGTGTTGGCTTCGCGCCGGCAGCACCCGACCGGCACGAGTGGCTCATCGAGCTGATGGAGGGCGTCGAGGACATCCCCGGCTCGGCCATGACCGAAGGCATCATCTGGGATTGGGAGAGCTTCGAGGAGTTCCTCGACGCACTCGACGCCCGCCACTATGCGCTCGATCTCGGAGCGCAGATCGCGCACGGACCGGTTCGTGGCTATGTCATGGGCGACCGGGGCGCAGCCAACGAGGCCGCCACGCCCAACGACATCGCGGCGATGGCCGCCATCGTCGAGTCCGGACTGCGCGCCGGAGCGCTCGGGTTCTCGACGTCGAGAACACCGCTCCACAAATCGCTGTCGGGCGAACTCGTCCCCGGCACACACGCCGACGCCGACGAGTTGCTCGGCATCGCGGATTCCCTGAGACGCGTCGGCCACGGCGTGTTCCAGTTCGCGCCCGAGCATGTCGACGTACCGACGCGTGAGATGCCGTGGATGCGCGAGCTGGCACGGCGGACCGGCCGAACGGTGAGCGTCAACCTGAACCAGCCGAACAGCGCGCCCGATCTGTGGCGCGAGGTGCTCGACATGATCGAAGCGTCGCGCGCCGAAGGGCTCGACATCGTCGCGCAGGTGGCGGGTCGAGTGGTCGGGCTCCTGATGTGCCTCGAGGGCAGCTTCAACCCGCTCGACTTCCACCCTGCATACGGCCCATATTCTGGATTGCCACTCGACGAACGGGTGCGCGCGCTTCAGCAGCCCGAGCTTCGCGAGGCACTGCGTGTCGAACCCGACGACGGAGGCCTCTTCCGCAAGGTCGTCCTCGACTCGATCGACTCATGGTGGGCGGTCGACGACGGCGACATCGACTACGAGCCTGAAGCCGACGATTCGATCGCTGCCGTGTCACAACGCACCGGCGTTCACCCGATCGACCTCATCGTGGACCAGCTGTGCGCCCACGACGGCCACGGCATGATCCTCACGCCCTTCTTCAACTATGCGTACGGCGACCTGTCGTTCCAGTACGAGGCGCACCAGCAGGCATCGACCCGAATGGGACTCGCCGACGCGGGCGCCCACTGCCGCGTCATCTGCGACGGCGGAACACCAACGTTCATGTTGACGCACTGGACCCGCGACCGCCGTCGGGGACCCACGCTGCCCCTGGAGCACGTCGTCCATCGCCAGACTCGACAGACGGCCGAGTTGTACGGGCTCGGCGACCGCGGCCTCGTGGCTCCGGGCATGCGCGCCGACCTCAACCTGATCGACTACGACCGCCTGACGTTCGGGCCGCCACGGATGGCGTACGACCTTCCCGGTGGTGCCCGCCGTCTCGTGCAGAGGGCCGACGGCTACGTAGCCACGTTCGTCAACGGGGTGCAGACCGTCGACAACGACGAGTTCACCGGCCAACTGCCGGGACGACTCATCCGCGGACCTCGTTGACACAACTGTCTGCGTGGCCTCAGTCGATCTGCGGAAGCACCTTCAAGCCGAGTTCCTCGAGGACCTTCGGGTCGCCGGTGATCGGGCTGTTGGTCATCGGGTCCTGACCCGACTGGGTCTTCGGGTAGGCGATCACCTCGCGGATGTTCTCCTCGCCGGCGAGAATCGCGACAAGCCGGTCCAGACCGAAGGCGAATCCGCCGTGCGGAGGTGCCCCGTAGTCGAACGGGTTGAGGAAGAACCCGAACTTACGCTCGGCCTCCTCGTCGCTGATCCCGAGCGCCGAGAACACCTTGCGCTGCAATTCGGGTTCGTGGATTCGGATCGACCCCGAGCCGAGTTCCCAACCGTTGAGTACCAGGTCGTAGGCGATCGAGCGCACCGCCATCGGGTCGGTGTCGAACTTGTCGATGTCATCAGGGTGCGGCATGGTGAAGGGATGGTGACCCGACTTGGGCGCACCGGTCTCCTTGTCCCGCCCGACGAACAGCGGGAACTCGACCACCCACACGTACCGGTACGGCCCCTGGTGCACCGGCGGGCGGCCGATGTCGTTGCGGAGCATGCCGAGCACCTCGCACGTGGTCGCCCATTCGTCAGCAACGATCAGCACCAGGTCACCGGTTTCAGCGGCCATCGCCGACTTCAGTGCGGCGACCTCACCGTCGCTGAGGAACTTCGCAACAGGGCTGTCGAATCCCTCGTCGGTGGCCTTCATCCAGACGAGGCCCTTTGCGCCCACCGATTTGGCCCGGTCCGTCATCTTGTCGAGCTGGTTGCGGCCGTAGTCGGCTGCACCACCGTCGACCTTGATGCCCTTGATCGCGTCCGCGCCGCTGAACGCCTTGAACTCGGTTGCGGAAAACACCTCGGTCAGCTCGACGAGCTCCATCCCGAACCGGAGGTCGGGCTTGTCGATGCCGAACCGGTTCATGGCGTCATGCCACGTGATCCGTTCGATCGGTGCCGGGCGCTCCCCCGTCGCTGCTTCGGCGGCGGCGAGCACCGACTCCGACACGGCGTCGAGCACGTCGTCCTGATCGACGAAGCTCATCTCCATGTCGAGCTGCATGAACTCGTATTGCCGGTCGGCGCGGAGGTCTTCATCGCGGAGGCATCGGGCCATCTGGTAGTAGCGGTCGACGCCGCCCACCATCAGCAACTGCTTGAACAGCTGGGGTGACTGGGGCAGGGCATAGAACGAACCGGGCTCCTTGCGCGACGGCACGAGGAACTCGCGTGCGCCCTCGGGCGTGGACGGGACCAGCATCGGCGTCTCGACCTCGACGAAACCCTGTGCATCCATGGCGGTCCGGACGGCCGCGTTGATCTTCGACCGCACCCGCAGGTTCTTCTGCATCCGCTCCCGGCGCAGGTCGAGGTAGCGATACTGCAGCCGGATGTTCTCATCCACGTCGTCGGCCCGCGCGTCGATCGGAAACGGTGGCGGTGTGGCCACCCGGAGGATCTCGACCTCGCAGTCGCCGATCTCGACGTGACCGGTCGGTAGGGATTCGTTGATCGTGCCCTCGGGACGTTCGCGGACAACGCCGGTGACCCGCAGCACGTACTCGCTACGAACGTCGACGTCGTCGTTGACCACGCACTGGACGATGCCCGAGTGATCTCGGAGGTCGACGAAGGCGAGATGCTCGCCGTGTTCGCGTCGGCGGCCGACCCAGCCGCAGACGCTCACCGTCTCGCCGATCTGGTCGGGGCGAAGTTCGCCGCAGAGGTGGGTGCGCATCGAGGTGGAGTTCATTGCTGTCTACTCAACTCATCTTTCAGGTGGGAGGTCAGATCGGATCGGGCGATGGTCTGCTGGTCGCCGCCGCCCTGCATCGGTTTGGCAACGACGGTGCCGTTGGCCAACTCGTCATCGCCGACGATGAGTGCGAACGTGGCACCCGAACGGTTGGCCAGTTTCATTTGGGCCTTCATGCTGCGGTTGTCGAAACCGCGGTCGGCCGCAAGGCCTGCGGCGCGCAATTCTCCGGTGATCGACACCGCTTCGAGCCCACCGGTGACGTCGACCACGAAGGCATCAAGCCGGCGGGGTTCTGATGCGAACACACCCTCATCGTCACACGCGAGCAGTGTCCGGTCGACGCCGAGCGCAAACCCGATTCCGGGCGTTGCCGGTCCGCCCAGGGCTTCGACCAAACCGTCGTAGCGGCCGCCGCCACCGAGTGCGTTCTGTGCGGAGTCGAGCGTGCCGCCCTGGAACTCGAAGATCGTGCGTCGGTAGTAGTCGAGACCGCGCACGAGTTTCGGCTCGACCTCGAATGGGATCGCGAGTCGGGTCAGTCCGGCCCGTACGGCATCGAAGTGGCCAGCCGCTTCGGGTGAGTGGAACTCGTCGATCGTCGGCGCCGCGGCGATGGCCGGAGCGTCGGGCTCGCGTTTCGAGTCGAGCACCCGCAACGGGTTCTTCGCAAGGGTTTCGCGGCTCTGGTCGGTGAGCTCCGATGCCTCGAAGTGCCCCCGAAGCGCCTCGACGTAGCGGGCGCGGTCTTCGGGCTCGCCGAGGCTGTTCAGGATCAGGGTGACCTGGTCGAGACCGAGGCGGCGGTAGAACTCCCAAGCGAGCGCGATCACCTCGACGTCGAGGTTCGCATCGTCGACTCCGAGCACCTCCACGCCAACCTGATCGAACTGGCGATAGCGGCCCCGCTGAGCCTTCTCCTGTCGAAAGTTCGGCCCCGTGTACCAGACCTTCCACGGCGCGACTGGCCGGTGCTGCGCGAACGCCCGACACACGCTCGCAGTGAGCTCCGGCCGAAGCGAGACGTGACGGCCACCGCGATCTTCGAAGGCGTACAGCTCCTTCGTCACCACGTCGGTGGCTTCGCCGATCCGGGTGAACACCCCAACGTCTTCGATCAGCGGCGTGATGATCTGGCCGTAGCCCGCCGACTCGACCACGTCGGCGAACACCCCGTTCAGCCGACGCCAGCGCGCGCTGTCGGGCGGCAGGATGTCCCGCATCCCGGGACTGGTCTGGAAGGCGGGCACGGCCGACCAGGCTACCGAGCGGGCTTGCGCATCGCCGTGTCCATTGCGGACACGGCGAGCCGCCTTCGGGGTGATCAGCCGGCGGCGCCCGGCACCGTGCGGTATGCGTCGTACACGGAGTCGATGTTCTTGATGCGGTTGATCACCGAGTCGAGGTGCGTGCCGTTGGCCAACTCGAACTCGAAGCGCATCTTGGCCTCTCGGTCGGCGCTCGTGATGGTTTCGCACGACACGATGTTGACCCGTTGCTCGACGAGCGCCGAGGCCACGTCGGCAAGGAGCTTGGACCGGTCGAGCGCAACGACTTCGATCCCGGCGGTGAAGGTGTTCTTGAACTGCCCCTCACCATCCCAGTCGACCTCGATCATCCGGGTCGCCTGCTCCTCCATCAGCGACACGGCATTCGCGCAATCGGCACGGTGGACGCTGACCCCTCGCCCGCGGGTGACGAAGCCGGTGATCTCGTCTCCTGGCACCGGGGTGCAGCACTGTGCAAGCCGCACGAGCATGTCATCGAGGCCCTCGACGTGGATGCCGACCTCTTGACGATGGCCGTCACGCCGCTCTCGGCGCGGGCGGTCGACCGTGGCGGGAAGTTGGACGTCCTGTTCGCCGGAGTGGTATCCCCGCGCCACCCGCTGAGCGACACTGCGACCGGAGACGTGGTGTTCGCCGATCGCAGCGAGCAACGCGTCGAGGTCGACATAGCTCATCTCCACAACGACGTTCGCGAGCTGCTCGGACTTCCATACCTGTTGCGCCGGGAGTGACTCGCGTCGGAACTCGGCGTGCAACTCATCGCGGCCGGCCTCGACCATGTCGACACGGCGCTCGCGGCTGAACCACTGGCGGATCTTGTTGCGCGCACGAGGTGACGCGACAAAACCGAGCCAGTCCTGGGACGGCCCGGCCGACTCGACCTTCGAGGTGAAGATCTCGCAGGAATCGCCGCTCTGCACGACGTGGTCGAGCCCGACGAGTCGCCCGTTGACCTTGGCCCCGATCGTGGAGTGGCCGACCTCGGTATGCACGGCGTAGGCGAAGTCGACTGCCGTCGAGCCGACCGGCAAGCTGATCACTCGCCCCTTCGGCGTGAAGACGTAGACCTCGTCCTGCTCGAGGTCCGTCTTCAGGCTCTGCATGAACTGGGCGGGGTCGGTCACCTCCTCCTGCCAGTCGATGATCCGGCTGAGCCAGTCGACCTCGCCCGCCTTCGCCCCGGAGCGGTCCTTGTACGCCCAGTGTGCGGCGACACCCCACTCGGCACGCTGGTGCATCTCGATGGTACGGATCTGCACCTCGATCGGCTTGCCGGACGGACCGACCACCGTCGTGTGCAAGCTCTGGTACAGGTTGAACTTCGGCATCGCGATGTAGTCCTTGAACCGACCGACCACCGGTCGCCACCGCCCGTGGATGCAGCCGAGCGCCGCGTAGCAGTCCTTCATCGTCGGCACCACGACGCGCACGGCGACGAGGTCGAAGATGTCGTCGAACTCGAGCCCCTTGACGACCATTTTCTCGTAGATGCTCCACAGGTGCTTGCCACGCCCGGTGACATCGGCATCGATGTTGAGGTCGCCAAGACGCTGCCGAACCTCAGCCACCGTCTTGGCGAGGTAGATGTCGCGTTCGGGCGTGCGCACGCGGACGAGATGGTCGAGTTCAGCGAACCGTTTCGGATGAAGCGACGCAAACGAGAGGTCCTCCAGCTGCTGCTTCAGTTCCTGCATGCCGAGCCGGTGTGCAAGCGGCGCGTAGATGTCGAGCGTCTCCTGGGCGATCCGCTGCTGCTTTTCGAGCGGCATCGACGCGATCGTGCGCATGTTGTGCAAGCGATCGGCGAGCTTGATGACGAGCACCCTGAGGTCCTTCGCCATGGCGACGAGCATCTTGCGCATCGTCGCTGCCTGCTGCTCCTCACGGCTGTCGAAGCGAATCCGCTCGAGCTTTGTGACGCCGTCGACGATCGCCGCGACCTGCGGGCCGAAATCACGCTCGACATCGTCGACGGTGATCTCGGTGTCTTCGACCGCGTCGTGGAGCAGCGCTGCGGCGACGGAGATCTCGTCGAGTCCGATGTCGGCGACGATCTGGGCCACGGCGAGCGGATGGTTGATGTAGCTCTCGCCGCTGCGTCGCATCTGCGATCGATGTGCTTCGGACGCAACCCGATAAGCCCGATTGATGTCGCTGATCGATGCCTTCGGATGTCGCCGTCGGTATGCGGCGAGCAGCGGAGCGAGTTCGCCCGTCGCCGCCGAGGCGCCGGGTGACGATAGTTGGTGGCGCCGCCACGGGAGGACTCGATCGACCGTCGCCACAGGGACCCTCAGCTGTAGTGCAACAGCGACCGGATCGTGCGGTCCTTGAGTCGGGAACGACCGTTGAGTTCGTCGATTTCGAGCAGGAACGCCAGCCCGGCGACCACGCCGCCGAGCGTTTCGACGAGCCGAGCGGTCGCCTCCGCCGTTCCGCCGGTCGCCAAGACGTCGTCGACGATCAGGATGCGCTCGCCCGGGTGGATCGCATCGCGGTGAACCTCGAGCTTGTCGACGCCGTACTCGAGCTGATACTCCTCACGCACCACCGCCCACGGCAGCTTGCCGGGCTTGCGAACCGGCACGAATCCGGCACCGATGCGGTAGGCGACGGGAGCGCCGAAGATGAATCCTCGCGACTCGACCCCGACCACTCGGTCGATGGCGATGCCCGAGAACCCGTCGACCATGGCGCTGACGGCCTCGGCAAACGCCTGTGCATCACCCAACAGCGGGGTGATGTCACGGAAGATCACCCCTTCGGACGGATAGTCCGCGATCTCTCGAACGTACGAGCGGAGTGCGCCGTGGTCAGCTGCCATGTCCGGAGGTTATCGCTGGTCAGCGACGCTTCTTCTTCCGCGGCCGCGGCGGATGGGTGAGGATCCGCTCGGCCGGCTGGTGCACGGCGGCGGTCTTGTCGGCATCGACCCGTTCGGCGTCGTCCTCGTCGTCGGATTCGTCGCCACCGCTCAAGATCCGACCGGTGACTCCCGCACCTACAACAGCGGCCCGCAGGTCTTCGCCCGTGAGCCGTTCCCTTCGCGATTTGCGCCCCGTGTTCGAGCGCAGCGTGGCGAGCAGCGGCGACGCCACGAAGATCGACGAGTAGACGCCCGCGATCATGCCGATGAGGAGCGCGAGCGCGAACTCCTGCAGCGCAACAGCGCCGAGGAGCCCCGAACCGACGAACAACAGCGAGATGACCGGCAGAATCGACGAGATGCTCGTGTTGATCGAGCGCATCAGCACCTGATTCATCGAGATGTTGACGACGTCGGCGTACGGCATCCTGACGCTGGCGTACTTTCCCTCGTTCTCCTGGACGCGGTCGAACACGACGATCGTGTCGTACAGCGAGTATCCGAGGATCGTCAGGAAGGCGATCACCGTCGCCGGTGTCACCTCGAACTGGAACACGGTGTACGCGCCGACAGCAAGCAAGACGTCGTGTGCCATGGCTGCCAGTGCAGCGATCGCCATCCTCCACTCGAATCGAATCGAGATGAAGATGGCCACGACGATGAGGAAGATCACCAGCGCCCGCACGGCCTTCTGGGTGATGTCCTCGCCCCAGGACGACGAGGTGAACGCGAAACTGACGTCCTCGACCTCGACACCCGCTGCCTCGGCGAAGTCGTTCGTGATCTGCTGGGCTTGGTCGGTCGGGACCACCTCGACCTGCACGGCAACGAACGACAGGCTTTCCGCTTCGCGGAGCTGGATCTTCGATCCGGTGATCGAGACATCGTTGTCCCTCAGCACCTGTTCGGCTTCGTCGACGCCGAACGTCTCGCCAGCGGGAACGTCCCAGGCCTGGCCGCCCTCGAAATCGAGGCCCAGGTTCAGACCCTGGACGAAGAGCGACGTGAACGTGACGACCACGACGATGATCGCGACGACCAGCCCGATCCGCCGATGACCGTAGAAATCGACTGCGGTCTGACCGCGGTAGAGCCGGCCCGGGCCGGTTGCTGCGATGTGGTCGGGACGGGTCATGACGCCACCTCCAGGCCGAACGCCTTTCGTCCCGCCATGAACTTGCTGCGGGCGAGCAAGATCACTGCCGGGCGGGTGAAGAAGTAGCACACGAACAGGTCACACAGCGTCGTGATGCCGAGAAACAGTGCGAAACCACGTACCGATCCCACGCTGAGCGAGAAGAGGATCGCAGCACCGATCACCGACACGAGGTCGGCCGACCAGATCGTCCGCCAGGTCATCTTGAAGCTGCGCGGCGCGGCGTTCTTCAGCGTCCGGCCGTTGCGGATCTCATCCTTCATCCGCTCGAAGAAGACGACATAGCTGTCGACGGTCACTCCCACCGCAACGATGATGCCGGTGACGCCGGCCAGGCTGAGCGAGTAGTTCGTGGCACTCGAGACGAAGGCCGCAACGCTGAACACGGTGAGCGCCCAGATCGTGAGCCCGCTGAGGATCACGAGTGCAATCCAGCGGTAATACGCCAACAAGAAAATCAGCACGAGTGCCACGCCGATCAGACCGGCGATGACGGATGCTCGAAGCGACTCCTGACCGGCTGCTGGCGAGATCGTCTGTGCCTCTTGAGCCACCATCTCGACGGGGAAAGCACCGCGGTTCAAGATGTTGGCGAGGTCTTCGGCTTCGCTCTGCGTGAAGTTGCCGGTGATCGAAACTGCGCCGTCGAAAACCGGCTGGTTGACCGAGGGCGCCGACTGGATGACGCCATCGAGCACGATCGCGAGCTGGCCGTTGGAACCGGGGATCGTGCGGGGGCAGGTCGGGGTGCCGTTGAAGCACTGGGTGGCCAGCGCGTTCCAGGTCGCTTCTCCCTCGCCGCTGCGGAGCTCGACGTTCACCTGGAAACCCAGCGAGTTGTCGACCGTGGCACTTTGACGTTCGAACACCTCACCGGTGCCCTGAGCCGGCCCGACGCACAGCACCTGGCCGTCCCTGGTCGGCAGCAACTCTGCACCCGGTGTGAGCGGGATCCCCAGCTCGTCGGGGAGCAGCGGTACATCCGGAACCGGGATCGTGTCGGGCGGCGTGCGCAGGGAGCGGCGACCGACGGTGTCGTCGGGAACCGGGACCTCGCCGCTTTCCGGGGTCGGCACGCCGAGCGTGTCGACGGGAGCGGGGTCGACGGGAGCGGGGTCGACGGGAGCGGGGTCGACGCTGACGCCATCGAGTGGGGTGGCAGCGGCGCCATCGCCAGAACACTCGCTGAAGTTCACGACCGGACGGAGCTCGACGATGCCGGACACGTCAACCGCCTCGAGGGCGGCCTGCTGATCCTTCACGCCCGGCAATTCCACGACGATCGTGTCGCCCTGGACGCGCACGTTGGGCTCGGCGATCCCACTGCGCTCGAGTTCATCACGAATCAGATCGCGCACCACGGTGAGGTCTTCACCACTTGCGTCTTCAGCCGGCTCGAGGATGACGCTTGCGCCACCCTGCAAGTCGAGACCGAGCAGTGGCGTGGTGCCCGTGGCGAGGTTCGCCGCGAAGATCGCGATGACGGTGATGATCGTCGCCAGCAGCGACAACCAGAGGCGACGCTTCATCAGTCGCCGTCGGCCGTTTTGGAGCTCTCGGCGTCGTCCACCTCGGCGACACCGGCGTCCTCCTCGTCATCATCATCGTCGCTGGCGGACTCTGGTTCGTTCTTGTCGTCGGTGAGACGACCTTGGATCCCGCCACGCGCGATCCGAACCTGGACGTCGTCGTCGATCTCCAGCCAGAACCGGGTGGGTCCGTCCTCGCCGGTGAGCGTCCCGATGATGCCCGACGTCGTGATGACCTCGTCGCCGATCTCGAGCGTCGACTGCAGCTTGGCGGCGTCCTTGCGTCGCTTGCTGTTCGGGCGGATGATCAGGAAATACATCGCCACGAGCATCAGCGGCAGCAACAGGAAGGAGAAGAGGCTGCCTCCACTGGAGGCCTCCGAATCGGCTCCGGCGAGAATCGTGATCAGATCAGTCATGGCGGCAGCAGATGCTACCCCCACACATCGAGCAGATCGCGGCGCATCGACTCGAACCTGCCCTCGTCGATCGCCATTCGCATTCTGTTCATGAGGTCGATCGTCCACGCGATGTTGTGAATCGACAGCAGCCGCGACGCTGTGGGCTCCCCGACCTGCAGCAGATGACGGATGTAGGCGCGACTGTGCCGTGCACACACGTCACACGGGCATTCGGGATCGAGCGGCTCGTCGAGTTCGGCGTTGCGTGCAGCTTTCGCCTGGAACCGGCCGGTCGACGTGAAGGCCGTGCCGTGGCGTCCGAGACGCGTCTGCATGACGCAGTCGAACTGGTCGACGCCGAGACCGACGGCCTCGACCAGTGATGCCGGGTCACCGACGCCCATCAGATACCGCGGCCGGTCGGTCGGCAGATGCTCGATCGCTGCAGCGAGTGCGGGCAGCATCTGCTCGCGGGTTTCACCGACCGACAACCCGCCGATCCCGTAGCCGTCAAAACCGATGTCGACGGTGCGCTTGGCGCTTTCGGCGCGCATCGCCTCCGAGATACCGCCCTGCACGATGCCGAAAAGTGCCTGGTCAGTGCGGGTATGCGCCTGTTTTGCCCGCTGCGCCCACGCCGTGGTCCGTTCGAGGGCCTGGCGGACGACCTCGGGCGCACTTGGCAACGGCGGACACTGATCCAGGACCATCTGGATGTCGGCACCGAGCTGCTCCTGCACCCGGATCGCGTCTTCGGGGGTGAACCGCACCGTCGATCCGTCGTAGGTGCTCTTGAAGGTGACGCCGTCGTCGTCGACCTTTGGATCGAGCGAGAACACCTGGAACCCGCCCGAATCGGTGAGGGTGAGACCGTCCCACCCGGCGAACGAACCCAGACCGCCGAGCTTTTCGATGAGGTCCGCTCCGGGCCTCAACATCAGGTGATACGTGTTGCCCAGCACGATCTGGGCGCCGACCTGCGCGTAGTCGGCCGCACTCAGATACTTGATCGCCCCGCGGGTACCAACGGGCATGAAGAGTGGCGTCGTGTACGCACCGCCAGCGGTTGAGACGGTGCCGGCACGGGCATGCCCGTCGATCGCGTCCACGCGGAATTCAGCTGGACGCATGAGTGGTCACAGCTGAACTCGGCCGCTTCGGCCGGCGTCGGTGGTCATCATCAGCTCGCACGCTAGACCGGCCGCACACGAGTTCACTGAATTCTCACCTGGCGCGACGCACGGTGAGTGGACTACCCTCACCGTCCGCGACATCGCGGAATCTCTACTCTCGGAGGAATAGCAATGCGGGCAAAACATCTTGCGACATCGATCAGCGCCATCGTTGGCGTTGCAGGTCTGGCGTTTACTGTAGGCGGGGCTGGAATCGTCGGCGCTGACGGCACCGAGACGCTCGGACCGCCGAGCATTCCGATCTCAGAGGGTTCAGGTGTCGTCGTCGCCGGTGTCGGTCTCGAACTCATCCAGCCGGGCACCATCGACATCGATGTTCCGGTCGGCGCAACCGTCGAGCAGGTGCTCCTCTACTGGGAGGGTCAGAGTTCCACACCGACCGGTGATGAAACGATCGAGGTCAACGCGACGGAAGTGACCGGAGTCCTCATCGGCGGCCCGACGCTGTTCTTCGAAGGGGCGTACAGCTCGACGTATCGAGCCGACATCACATCGCTCGGTGCAGTCTCGGCCGGCGCGAACTCGGTTGCGGTCGGTGGCTTGTCGTTCGACTATGTGAACAACGGCGCCGGCCTGGCCGTGATCTACGACGACGGGACGACAGCGGACATCCGAATCGTCGACGGCAACGATCTCGCCTTCATCAACTTCGAACCGACGCTCGACACGACCGTGGCGCAGACCTTCACGTTTCCGTCAGCCGAAGTCGACCGGGTCGCCTCGCTGTCCCTCTTCTTCAGCAGCGTGACCGGGCCGGCATCAGGCGGCGGCGACGTCCGCCCGTCGACCATCCGAGCGATCTCGGGCGGCGTCGTCTCAGAGGGCATCAATCTGCTCGATTCGAACGACGGCGACGAGTGGGACAGCGACACATTCGAAGTGAACATCCCCGCAGGAGCGACCGAGCTCACGGTTCAGGCGCTCTCGGAAGATGCAACCGGAGACGGCCAGGATCCCTTGGCAGCCTCGTTCGCGTGGAATGCCGCCACGCTCGCCGTGCCGGTTCCCCCGCCGCCGCCGACCACGCCGACCACCGTCCCCGACACGACCACCCCCGACACCACGGTTCCGGAAACGACGACACCTCCGACTGTCGCTCCGACGACTGCCCCGCCCGAAACCCCGACCGACGAGCTCCCTGCAACAGGTCGCAGTCCTTGGCTCGCCGTTGGCGCCGCTGCTGCCTTGTTGGCCGGGATCGTCCTCACCCTTGCTGCCCGTCGCCCCCGAGGAGCGCATTCGAGGATCTGACCTGAGCGGGAAGGACGGTGAGCCGGCCGCAGGTCAGCGGCCGGCCACCGTCCGGCTCAGGAGCATCGCATCGCCGAAGCTCAAGAAGCGGTAGTGCTCGGCCAGCGCGATCTCATACAGCGTGCGCCAGCGGTCGCCGACGAACGCATCGATCATCATCAGCAGGGTGGTCTTCGGCAGGTGGAAGTTGGTCATCAACACATCGACGAGTTGCCAGTCGAACCCGCGATGGATGAACAGGTCAGTGCGTCCCGCTAGCTCCCCTCGCGCTGCTGCCGATTCGAGTGCCCGCACAGCCGTTGTCCCCACGGCGACAACCCGCCCCCCTGCTGCCCGCGTTTCCAGACACGCGCGCATCGTCGATTCGGGCACCCGGTACCGCTCGGTGTGCATCGGGTGGTCGAGTGGGTCGTCGGTGCTGATCGGCTGGAACGTGTCGAGCCCGACGACGAGTTCGACCGTCGCCCGGCGCACGCCACGGGCATCGAGCCGGGTGAAGAGCTCGGGCGTGAAGTGCAGTCCGGCGGTCGGCGCTGCCGCCGAACCCGGCTCGTTGGCGAACACGGTCTGGTATCGATCCGGGTCGTCGAGCCGCTCACCGATGTAGGGCGGCAGCGGCATCTCGCCGAGCCGATCGAGTGTGACGAGCGGGTCGTCGTCGCCGAGCAGTTCGACCATGAAGGTGTCGCCAGCCGGTGTCCGCTCGCCCATCCGCAGGACATCGAGACCGTCGGCCGACAGCACCTCGCCGAGGCGTACCTTGCCACCGGGACGCACGAGCGCCTCCCAGGTGCGCCGTGTGTCGTCGACCGCTTCGAGCAGTAACACCTCGGCCGCTCCACCTGTCGGACGCTGAAGCCTGAGCCGTGCCGGGATCACCCGCGTCTCGTTGAGCACCATCAGGTCACCCGGGCGCAGGATCCGATCGAGATCAGCGACGAGGCGATGCTCGACCGCTCCCTTACCCGCGTCGACCAACAATCGCGAATGATCCCGAGGTTCGATCGGTACCTGCGCGATCCGATCCGCGGGAAGTGGGTAGTCGAAGTCGGAGAGTTGCACGATCAGGCGTCGAAGAGGCGCTGTTCGGAAGTCCGGTCGCCTGAGGGCGGGCGGATCCCGACGTGTTCGTAGGCAGCCGCGAGCGCGACCCGTCCGCGAGGCGTGCGCGCGACCATCCCCTGCGTGATGAGGAACGGCTCGTAGACGTCCTCGACGGTTTCGGGCTGCTCACCGACGCTGATCGCCAGTGTCGACAGGCCCACCGGCCCACCGCCGAACTGTTTGCAGAGGTTGGAGAGGATGGCACGGTCGACCTTGTCGAGGCCGCGGTCGTCGACACCGAACAGCGCGAGCCCTTCGCTCGCCACGTCGGCGGTGATCTCACCGTCGGCACGCACTTCGGCGAAGTCGCGGACCCGCCGGAGGAGACGATTGGCGATCCGGGGCGTGCCGCGCGATCGACGCGCGATCTGCTCGGCCCCGTCGGTGTCGATCTCGATCTCGAAGATGCCGGCCGCCCGCTCGACGATCATGCGGAGTTCATCGGTGTCGTAGTAATCGAGGCGGGCGACAAGTCCGAAGCGATCCCGAAGCGGGCCGGTGATCATCCCCGTTCGGGTGGTCGCGCCGATGAGTGTGAAGGGCGGCATCGTGAGTCGAATACTCGACGCAGCAGGACCCTTGCCGACGACGATGTCGAGCTGGAAGTCCTCCATCGCCGGATACAGGATCTCCTCGACCGCTCGCGACAGCCGATGGATCTCGTCGATGAACAGCACGTCGCCGTCTTCCAACTTGGTGAGAATGGCTGCCAAATCCCCAGCGCGTTCGAGCGCCGGACCTGAGGTGACGTGCAATTGCACCCCCATCTCGGTCGCGATGATCCCGGCCAGCGTGGTCTTACCGAGGCCGGGCGGCCCGGCAAACAGGAGGTGATCGACCGATTGGCCGCGCTTTCGCGCCGCTTCGAGGACGATGTTCAGGTGTTCTTTGAGTTCGCCCTGACCGACGAACTCGTCGAGCGCCTGCGGGCGCAGACCCGACTCGGGATCGAGTTCGGTCGACACGACCTCGTCGTCGGACTCGCGCATGTTCGGGTCGAGAAACTCTTCACGCACGCTTGGCCCCCAGCGACTTGAGCGCGTCGCGGAGCAGCGTCGCGCTCGGTGCATCGCTCGGGAGATCGCGGAGGACCTCACGAATCTCGTCGGTGCCGTAGCCGAGCCCGGTGAGCGCCTCACGCACGTCGGCAACCGCAGAGCCCGATGCCTCAGCGGGTGTATCGAGCATCGGGAGCGATAGCCGGTCGCGCAGCTCGACGAGGAGCCGCTCCGCTGTCTTCTTGCCAACCCCGGACACCAGGGTCAAGGCCGCAACGTCGTTGTTCGCCACGATGTCGACGAGCGCAGCCGGCGGATGCGTGGCAAGCACGGCCATCGCCAGGGTCGGCCCAACGCCATTCGTCTTGATCAGATGCTGGAATGTGATCCGCTCGTCTTTCGCCCGGAACCCGAACAGCGACTCGGCGGTTTCGGTGACGTGGTGGTGGACGTAAAGGAAGGTCTCCGTGCCGGGCTCGAGTTCGGCCAGCGTCCGTTCGGTCACGTGAACCTGATACCCCACGCCAGCCACCTCGACGAGCGCGGTTCCGTCGAGGTCGCGATCGAGCACCTTGCCGCGCAGCGATCCGATCATCGCGTCGCCACCTGACGCAGTTGACGCCCGATCGGTGACATCGAGAGATGGGTGAGCGCGATGGCTGCGGCATCTGCGGCATCGGCAGGCTTCGGCAGGGTCGCGAGCTTCAAGCGCGCCTGCACCATCCTCTGAACCTGCTCCTTGCCAGCGCCACCCCAACCTGCGACGGCGTCTTTGACCTGATTCGGGGTGTACTGAATGACCTCACAGCCGGCGATCGCGGCCTCGGCGAGCGCAAGGCCGCTGGCCTGCCCTGTGGCCATCGCCGTGCGGACGTTCACCTGGAAGAAGACCTGCTCCACGGCGACGACATCGGGTTCGAACTCGGCGATCAACGACGTGAACTCGGTCCGCAACGTCGCGAGACGGTTCGGGAGCGGATCGGACGCTGGCGTCCGGATCACCCCCATCGAGACGGCCCGGACCGTCGAGGGTCCGCGACCGTCGACAACGGCGTACCCGCACCGGGTCAGCCCGGGGTCGATGCCCAACACACGAGTAACGAACACAGGTTCGTACCGTATCAGCTCAGTTTCTGGAGTTCAGCGACCAATTCCTTCACCGGCCTGAAGGTCAGCCCGGCGATCGCTCGGTGCGCGTAGCGGACGATTCCGTCGGCGTCGATGATGAACACACTGCGCCGCGGGAACCCGATCGGCCCGAGGGTGCCGTACTCGCCGGCTACCTCTTTTTCGACGTCGGCGAGCAACGGGAACTGGAATCCGTGCTTGTCCGAGAAGGAGTCGTGGCTGGCGACGTCCTGTGCCGAGATCGCCACGACCTGCGCATCGAGCTCGGCGAACTGATCGATACCCTCGCTGTAGCTGTTGAGCTGCCGGGTACAGACCGGGGTGTCGTCACCGGGATAGAACACCAGCACGAGCGGCTTGCCGGCGAAGTCCGCCAACGAGTAAGTCGACCCGTTGGTCCCCGGCAAGGTGAAGTCGGGCGCCCGATCCCCGATTGAGATACTCATTCGGCCGCCGCCGTTTCCATCAGCTCGTCGCTGATATCGAAGTTCGAGAACACGTCCTGGACGTCATCGTTGTCGTCGAGGGCCTCCATGATCCGGAGAAGGGCCTTCGCGTCCTTGAGTTCGGTCACCTCGATCAGATTCTCGGCAACCATCGGCGAGTCGGCCGAGACCGTCTCGATCCCGGCCTCTTCGAGCTTCGCCTGCACGTCGTACACGTGCGACGGGTCGGTCATGATCCGCCACGCCTGCCCCTGCGCAATGATGTCGTCGGCACCGGCATCGAGCGCGGCGAGCATCACATCGTCCTCGCCCACGCCATCGACAGTCACGATCACACCGCGCCGCGAGAACTGCCACCCCACGGCACCAGGCTCGGCCATCGAGCCGCCGAGTTTGCTGAAGACCTGCCGCACATCGGCGCTGATGCGATTGCGGTTGTCGGTGAGCACGTCGATCAGCAGGGCGACGCCACCGGGTGCGTAGCCCTCGTACATGATCGTCTCGTAGATGACTCCCTCGGAGCCCTCACCCGTTCCGCGCTTGATCGCCCGCTCGATGGCGTCGTTCGGCATGCTCGCCGCTTTCGCCTTCTGGACGGCGGTCCGCAGCGACGCGTTCATCTCCGGATCGCCGCCACCCTTGGCGGCGACCTCGACCTGTCGGGCGAGCTTGTTGAAGATCTTGCCGCGCGCTGCGTCGGCGGCGCCCTTCTTGTGTTTGATGGTTGCCCATTTGGAATGGCCGGACATGGAGGCTCCTTCGCTTCGGGAGTCAGATCGATTCGACGAACATCGCGTGCAGTCGCCCGTCGGGCGTCAGCTCGGGATGGAACGATGTCACCGTACAGCTTTGCTGGCGCACGAGAACAGGGACGTCGTCGTGGCGGGCGAGAATCTCGACCTCCGGGCCGACGCGTTCCACGACCGGTGCCCTGATGAACACCGCATGAAACGGCACGTCGAGGCCCTCGACGTCGAGGTCCGCCTCGAAGCTCGCAAGCTGCCGGCCGTAGCCGTTGCGGCGAACGGCGATGTCGATCGCTCCGAAGGACTCTTGGTCAGGCCGACCGTCGCGGACGTCAGTGGCGCACATGATCATCCCGGCGCATGTGCCGAAGACGGGGAGGCCGGCCCCGATGGTGCGGGCGATCGGGTCGAAGAGGTCATTGGTCCGCAGCAGGTGCGACATCGTCGTGCTCTCACCACCCGGGATGACGAGCGCATCGACCGCGTCGAGCTGTTCCGCGGTTCGGATGGCCGGCGCCTCGACGCCGAGGGCGACGAGGCGATCTTGGTGGGCGGCGAACGCTCCTTGCAGAGCGAGAACGCCGACGATCACCAGCCGCGCTCGGCGTATCGGACGTTGACCTCGTCCATGCCGATGCCAGTCATCGGCGCCCCGAGCCCGCGGCTGACCTTCGCCAGGATGTCGGGATCCTGGAAGTGAGTTGTCGCTTCGACAATCGCCTTGGCGCGCGGCGACGGATCATCGGACTTGAAGATGCCTGAACCGACGAATACCGCCTCGGCACCGAGCTGCATTGCGAGGGCGGCATCGGCGGGCGTCGCGAGGCCACCGGCACAGAACATCGGCACCGGCAGCTTGCCCGTCTCCGCGATTTCCTGCACGAGCGGCAGCGGGGCCTGGAGCTGCTTCGCCCATTCGAACAACTCGGCCTGGTCGGCTTGCGTGATCCGCTTGATGTCGCCGATGATCGACCGCAGGTGGCGGACAGCCTCCACGACATTGCCGGTCCCCGCCTCACCTTTCGAACGGATCATCGCTGCACCTTCCGAGATGCGCCGCAGCGCCTCGCCGAGATTCGTCGCCCCACACACGAACGGGACATCGAACGCGAACTTGTCGATGTGGTGCGCCTCGTCGGCCGGCGTGAGCACTTCGGACTCGTCGACGAAGTCGACGTTGAGCGATTGGAGGATCTGCGCCTCGACGAAGTGGCCGATGCGCGCCTTGGCCATGACCGGGATCGAACAGACCGACTGGATCCCCTCGATCATCTCGGGATCACTCATGCGGGCGACGCCGCCGTCGCGACGGATGTCGGCAGGGACGCGTTCGAGCGCCATGACGGCAACTGCACCCGCGTCTTCGGCGACCTTCGCCTGTTCGGGGGTGACGACGTCCATGATGACGCCGCCCTTCATCATCTCCGCCAGACCGCGCTTGACGCGAAAGGTCCCTGTGGCCGTGCCGGTTTCAGTCATGCCACCAGCGTACTTTCGCGGCCGACGATTGTGCCCGATCCATTTCACAGATCAGACAGGTGTCACCGCCACCACAGTGGAGCGGTTCGGGCTCGATGGTCAGCCGTCGGCGGACGTCGAGTCGTCCGCGTATGCGATCAAGATGTCGGTCGGTGCGAGTTCGGGCTCATCGAGCACGATGCGGGGATACTCGATGGTCGTCGGCGGGGTCTCGCCGTCCTCGAACGCCGAGGGGTCGACGGGCGGACTCGTGAACGCGTCGTCGCCGGTGTTCTCGGCGAGTTCGATCCATGTGTTGCCGGGGGTGAGCGGGATGACCTCACCGTCGGCATCGACGAGCCGGATCGGACCGACAGCGAGGTTGCGCTCCCACCGCCCGGCGACGACCTGTCCGTTACTGAACACGTAGACCGGCCCCGACCCGAGGGTCTGTGCGTCGGGCGAGCGGCTGTCGATCGAGCTCGGTGGATAGTCGACGACCATGACGATCACGTTGGTCGCGAAGATGTCTCCGTTGACGACGTCGACGTGACGCGTCCCGCGCTGGAAGCGGGCAAAGGCCTCTGCATCGGCATCCCATTCCCAACGGACACTCTTGCCGTCGAGACTCAGGCCGACCGCATTCACCGGCTCACCCTCGAATTCCTCGTCGGGTGCGACGTACGAGTACTGCCGTGCGGGAGGACCCGGGTGGTCCTCGGGGGTCTGCGCCCAGAGCGCCTCGGTCGTGTTGTACAAGTCGTGCGGTGCACTACCCGGTCCACGGAAGTAGCCCTCACCGCCACGCTGGACGTTCAGATCGGTCAGAAACGAATCGGCGATCAGGCGAGTGACCCCAGGGTTGCCGCCGCTCCAGGCGAACAACGGCTCGTTGAATGACGAGAGCATTTCGACGTCCTGCTCGCGCCCGGACCGGATCGGCCCGACCGGTTCGGAGCCCTGTGTGTGGAACACGGCGGCAAACCGCGTGTCGCCTTCGACGATCTCTTCGAAGACGATGTCGGCGACGGCCAGGCCGGAATGGTTTCGCCGGGCACTGGCATCGTTGTTGTCGATCTTGACCACGAGCGCAGCACGATCCACGAGGTCGTCCTCCGAGTCGACGACTTCACCCGTCAAGGGTTGGCGGATCGAGTCGTCCTCGTCGACGAGGGTGGTCGTCGTCTCGGCGGGCTCGGTCGTGGTGGTCGTCGTCTCGGCGGGCTCGGTCGTGGTCGTCGTCGTCTCGGCGGGCGCGGTCGCGGGAGCGACAGCATCGTCGCCACCACTACATGCGGCAGCGGTCACCGCCAGAGCGGCGAGCGAGACAACAAGCTTGTGCTTCATCAGAGTTCCCTCAACAGTGCGATGCGTTCTTCGAGCGGCGGGTGTGTGTCGAACAGTTTGTGGGGCCCCTCGAGGCGTCCGCCGTCTCCGACGCCGCTCAGGGGCTGTTCGATCCACAAGTGTGCCGTGGCCGTCGACGCCGAATGGGTCACGGTCGTGTCTTCCTGCAATTTCTCCAGAGCCGAGATCAGCCCGGGTGGATAGCGCGTGAGTTGGCACGCGCTCACGTCGGCGAGTGTTTCACGACGTCGGGAGATCGTCGCTTGCATGGCCTTGGCGATGATGGGCGCCACGATCAGCAGCGCGAAGCCGACGAAGGCGAGTGGGTTGTTGCTGTCCGAGTGGTCGCCCCGGCGTGCCACCCGTCCGCCGTTCCACCACATCATCCGAATCGCCATGTCGGTCATCAGGGCTACGGCGCCGACCATCGTCACGGCAAGGGTCGAGATGAGGATGTCGTAGTTGCGAATGTGACTCAGCTCGTGCGCCACGACCCCTTCGAGTTCGACGCGGTTGAGCAAGTCGAGCAATCCGGTCGTGACAGCGATCGCGGCGTGGTTCGGATTGCGGCCGGTGGCGAACGCGTTCGGCGCCGGGTCGTCGACGATGTACACCCGCGGCTTCGGGAGCCCACCCGCGATGCACAGACCTTCGACCAAGTTGTGGAGTCGGGCGTACTCGGCCGGATCGGCAGGCCGGGCTCGGCTCACACGCAATGCAATGGCATCGGCCTTCCAGTACGACGCGAACGCGAAGAGCCCGCTGAGGATCAGGGCGACGACCGTGAAGACCGGCCCGTTGCCGACCAAGAGGCCCACTGCCGCGCCAACGAGTGCCACGACGATGATGAAACCAGCGATGAGCGCGATGCTTCGGCGTTTGTTCGATCGAATGAGTTCGAACATGGGTCAGAAGTCGACGTTCGGGGCGGTGCGTGCGGCCTCGTCGGCCTCGAAGTACTCGCGCTGTTGATAGCCCAGCATCTTCGCCAAGAACACGGTCGGAACGGATTCGATCTTGTTGTTGTAGTTCAGCACGGAGTCGTTGTAGAACTGCCGGGCGTAGGCGACGCGTCCCTCGGTTGCGGTCAACTCCTCTTGCAGCGCCAGGAAATTCTGGTTGGCCTTGAGGTCCGGATAGGCCTCGCTCAACGCAAAGAGCTTGCCAAGGGCGCCGGTCAGCATTTCGTTCGGTGCAGCCTGGCCGGCGGGTGTGTCCGGCGCGTCGATGGCGGCGTTGCGGGCGGCAATGACCTGCTGGAACGTTTCCTGCTCGTGGGCGGCGTACCCCTTGACCGTGTCGACCAAATTCGGAATGAGGTCGAGACGCCGCTTGAGCTGGACGTCGATCTGCGACCAGGCGTTCTCGACCTGGTTCTTGCTGCGGATCAAGCCGTTGTACATGGCGACGCCGACCGCAACCACGACGACCGCGATCACGAGGACGATGATGAGCGGAAGCATTGGCGCAGTGTACGGGATCAGGCGCGGGCGAGATCGTGATAGATCTCGACGTATCGATCGGCGAGCGCCGACATGGCGAAGTCTTCGGCTCGGCGGTTCCCAGCCACCCGCAGTCGCTCCGAAAGGTCCCGATCGGTCAGCGCCCGATCCAGCACAGCGACCAGCCCGTCCACGTCCCCCGGCTCGCTGAGCAAGGCGTCGACCTCGTGCGTCGCAACGTTGCGGTACCCGTCGAGCCCACTGGCCACCACCGTCGTCCCGGCGGCCATCGCCTCGATCAACACCACGCCGAACGATTCTCCACCAAGCGACGGTGCGCAGAAGGCTTCGGCCGCCCGGAGCCGTGCGAACTTCTCGTCGTCCGTGATCCGACCGAGCCACCGAATCCGCGGATCGTGCGCGGTCTGAGCGGTCAGGCGCGCCGTGTCGGGACCGGTGCTCGCGATCCACAGCTGCGCGTCGATGTCGAGTCGAAGAAAAGCTTCGATCAGGACGCTGAGACCCTTGCGCTCCTCGTGCCGTCCGCAAAAGAAGATCGCCGGTGGCTCGCCCGGCTCACGTGGCGCCGGCGGCGTCCTGCGGATCTGGTCGACCTCCACGCCGTTGAACAACACTTCGTAGTCGCCTCCGAGATGCGACTGAACGAGCTCGAGTGCATCTTTCGACACGACGACCTTGTGGTCGATCCGTTTGATCCACGACAGGAGCCAGGGCTTGATCAGCTTGTAGCTCGCCGATGTGCCGGCGGCGTGGAACGTGCCGACGGTCGGGTACCGGTGGGTGACGGCAGCTGTGAGGGTCGGCCCCGGAACGAGCGGCTCGTGGAGATGGACGACGTCGAACCGCTCGGCTGCGAGCGCCTGCAACGTTCGGAACATGGCCGGTGGGTCCGGGGCGAGTGGGGCGATCGAGCCGTTTGCCGAGGTGGGCAGCGAGTTGCCGAGGGGTGTGACGAAACTCTCGGGTGGGGGCCCGTCACACGGTCCGAGAACCCGCGCCTCGTATCCGCGCGACCGGAGTTCGCGAGCCAGGCCCAGCACCTGCATCTGAACACCGCCCGGAACGGTGAGACTGTACGGACAGAGGATTCCGATCCGCATCGTCACGGTGTGTTGACCAGATCGACTCCGAAACGTTGATGGACCGCATCGAGTTCGAGCGGCCTGGACAACAGATGCCCCTGGCCGACATCGCAGCCGAACTGACGCAGCACTGCGAGCTGCTCGGGGCGCTCGATTCCTTCTGCCACGCTCGTGACTCCCATCGACGATGTCATCTGCAAGATCATTCGTGCCAGGCTCGACCTCGTGGCGTCGCCATCGACCTCGTCGACGAACTGGCGGTCGATCTTCACGACGTCGACCGGGAACTTCTGGAGGTACGACAGCGAACAGTAGCCGGTCCCGAAATCGTCGATCGCGATCCTCACACCGAGGTCGCGGAGGGCCATGAGCGCGTTCGATGCTGATTCGATCTCCTCGACGAGCACCGTCTCGGTCACCTCGAGCACCACCTGTGCCGGAGCGAGCCCGGTCAGGTGCAGCGCCTCACTCACTTCGTCGACGAACCCCTCGGCGCGGAGCTGCATGGCCGAGATGTTGATGCTGACGTATCGGTCACCACGTGACTGCCATCGCACCGCCTCACGCATCGACTGATGCAGCACCCAGTTCCCGATCTCCTTGATCAGACCGGAGCGTTCCGCTACCGGAATGAATTCGGCGGGTGAGACCTCCCCACGCGTGGGGTGCAACCAGCGGATCAGCGCTTCGGCGCCCAACACCTCGCCGGTCCGCAGATCGACCAACGGCTGGAAGACCAACCGGAGCTGACGATTCTCCAACGCCAGTCCGAGTTCGGAGCGGTACTCGATATGGGTCGTCGCCCCGAGCCGCATTGCGGGATCAAAGATCTTGATCTGGCCCTTCCCGGCGCGTTTCGCCTCGTACATGGCGATGTCGGCATCGCGCAACAGGCTCGAGGTGGTCATACCGGGTGCAGCCACAGCCACACCGACGCTGGCGAGCACGGTCAGGTCGTATCCGGCCAGCCGAACAGGTTCACGCAGCCGGTTCAGGAGTTGCTCGGCGACGTCCAACGCTCGTTCGACGCCGCCGCGGTCCTCCAACAGCAGCGCAAATTCATCACCGCCGAGACGAGCAGGAGTGTCGCCACTCCCCGACCGCTCGCGGATCCGGTCGGCGATCGCACGGAGCAACTGGTCGCCGACGCCGTGGCCGAGCGCATCGTTGACCGACTTGAAGTCATCGAGGTCGACGAAGAGCACGACGACGGGGTCGGCGTCGGAACGTTGCACGCGAAGTGCGTGGTCCATCCGGTCGAGGAACAGCGCACGATTTGCCAAGCCCGTCAGCTCGTCGTGAAAGGCGCGATGGCTGAGCTTGCGCTCGAGGTCGCGCTGTTCGGTCACGTCACGGAACGTGGCAACGATCCCGTCGACTGCGTCGCCCCCGAGCAGGTTGGCGAACGTCGCTTCCATGCGCCGCCGTTGCCCGTCGACACGGACCAGGCTCGACTCGAAGCGCACGGTCCCATCGGGTCCGAGCCCGAACAGCTGCTCGAACTCCTCGGCCGCCGTTGCCCGGTCCTCCTCGGCGATCAGGTCGATGAGGGGACGGCCCGTCCAATCCGCGGCTCGGTGGCCGAGTGTGCCGCTCAGCCCAGGACTGGCGTATTTGATGTGGCCGGATTCGTCGACGAGCATCACGACGTCGCTCGAATGCTCGACCATCGCGGCGAGGCGATCCTGCCCGCGGCGTTCGGTCAAACCTCGGACGGCCGCGACGAGGCCCCACATCCGGGCGAGCGCAAGGATGACCGATGCGAGCGCGGCAATGGCGATCACCACCCGGGTCGTGGTCGTTCCGAGATCGCTGACGAGCAGTGCGAACAGGACGGTGATCGGCGTGAGGACGGCGACGCTCATCCCGATCGTGCGGGCGACGCCGACCATCGCATTGGGCGCCGAGCGGCGATTGCGCTCGGCCATCGTCGGGTCGAGCGCGGCTGCGGCGAGGATCAACGGGCCGAGCACCCCTGCGGCGGCGACCACACTCCCGCTGTCGAATTCGCCCCGGAGCTCCAACGCACCGCGCACGACGTCGCCGACCAGGATCAGCCCGAGGCCGACCATCAGCGCACAGGGTGAGAACTCGCGGAATGCACCGTTCGCGGCCATGCGCACGCTGCCTGCAAAGGCGAGCCCACCGACAAGGGGTACCGCTCCAGCCCACATGGTTGCCACCAAATCGAGACTCGAATCGGACAGGTAGGGCTCGACCACCACGAGCCAGATCCCGACGCCGACAGCGATCGTCACGATCGCGACCTCGAAGGCGCCAAACGAGTCGTGCTCGGCGAGCGAATCGCGGATCTGCACGGCCACTGCGAGCAGGATCAGGCACCAGAACAGCGCGTGGAATCCGTCGGCGATGGACGGGAACGTCTGATCACCGCGTGCGCTCAGGACGGTCCACGTGACGTGCGCCGCAGCAAGCGAGACCAGCGCCATCGTCACCAGGTACCACGACAACGGTCGCTCTGGCTGATGGATGACGACACCGAACAGCACCGCACCGGCCGCGACGATCGGGGCCGCGACCCGGACCGAATCGACGACGCCACCGGCGGGCGCGACCACGTAGACCGCTGTCAGGACAGCGGCCAGGAGCAGCACGACACCGGAACGGCGTGCCGGAGGAAGCCCGAAGATGCGTTCGATGCTCATGGTGTCGGCAGATCCGGCATCAAAGTTGAGGAGCCGGGGTCCGAGGGCCAGTTGGTTGCGACGATTGGAGGCAACGCTGTGACCAGGGGTGATGCTCCACCACCGGCCGCGAGAACATCCATCGTCATCTCGAACGATCCTACGTCAGGCCAGACCCGGAGCTCACTCGTCGGTGACCTCCGGCCCCACGTGATGGCCACGCGAACTGTCAACATCACCCGGTGACGAGACAGCAGGTCCGATTCCAGGCAGGACTTGGGCTGACAGCGACCGCGGCACTGCTCGTGCTCGCGACCGATGCGCCGATCTCCGCGCCCATCACGTTGCTCATCGTGGGCATCGTCTTGATCGCAACGTCACGTCGAAACCAGTAGGCAGACCTCGAGTCTCTGTGCACTTCACGGGCAGTGGCGGCGCCAATTGCTAAACCCCTGCTAGATCATGATATCCGGGGTCACTCGGCCAATTGGGCTGGAAGAGGTGCCATTGGGACGGCGCCCGGCGGACGAGGACCTCCAGCTCGTTTGCGAGGTCCTGGGTGATCCGGTTCACGTCGTCACGCAGCCGTTTCGACTGTCGTTCCACGCGCATCGGTGCGCGCACCCATCCGAGGTGGGCATCGACGCGATCCGTGAAGTAGACCGCCGTCGGAAAGATCGGTGCCCCGGTCCGCAGCGCCAACATCGCTGGTCCGGCGGGCAACGTCGTGCGCTCGCCGAAGAACTCCACCTCAGGGCCGGAGTGGCCGAGGTCGCGGTCCGAGAGCAGACACACGATGTGGTTGTCGCGCAGCGCCGCCATCACCGACGCGGCCGCGGTCGGCCCCAACGGTACGACGTGCATCCCGAGTTTCGAACGCAGGTCGACGAACCAATCGAACAGCTCCGGTGGGTCGAGGTGCTCCACGACCACCGTGATCTCATGACCCTGGTCTGCGATCCACCGCCCGGCCCACTCCCAGCCTCCGAGGTGCGGCAGGGCGAGGATTGCACCGTTTCCTTCCCGGAGCGCTTCGACGATCTGCGGGTATCCGTCGTCGGTGAACCCGCGGTCCACGGCCCGCCGCGACAGCGTCGGGAGCCGGAAACTCTCGATCCAATACCGGGCGTAGAAGTCAAACGCCTGCTGGCTGGCACGACGCAGGCGGAGTCCGCGCAGCGTCGGGTCGACGCGGCGGAGGTGGCGTTCGATCATCTCGCGGCGCTCCGGGCTGAAGAAGTTGGCCCCGACGCCGAACGGTGTCGCGAGACCGGCGGCGAGCACGCCCGGCGTCACTCGGGCGGCGAGCGCCGCCAGTTTGTAGCCGTTGGTGGTGAAGGAGTCGGTGAAATCAGGCATCAGGGACGGCGTCGCGGGACGCGGGTGCGTCGCCGTTCGGTCCGCGCCACCCGCCGGGTCGCCCGTCGAGAACGGCGCATCTCGATGCGTTCCTGGGTGACCGGAGCAACCGCAGCCTGCTTCCACACCTTCCAGAAGCGTTGGATTGCAGTGATCGTCGTCAGCACGAGCATCAACCACAGGATTGGGATGAGCAACGGGTTGATGACGAGACCAACGAGGATCGCAATGATCCGCTCGGCGCGTTCCATCAGGCCGCCCTTGGCATCGATGTCGAGTGATTCAGCCTTCGCCCGCATGTAACTGACCAGCGACGAGACGCCGGCGATCGCGAACGGCAGCATCGGGAGCTCGTCGGCGAAGTCACCGGCCGCGAAGTACCAGGCGATCCCGCCCAGCAGGAAGAAGTCGGTGATGCGGTCAATCGTTGAGTCGAAGAAGGCGCCACGCTGGCTCGACGAGTCGGTGGCCTTTGCCAGCGCTCCGTCGAGCAGGTCCGGCAGACCTGCGAGCACGACCAGCAGGGCGCCCAGCCACAGCCGACCCGATCCGATGGCGACACCGGCTCCCATGCCGACGAGCAGACCGACGATCGTGAGGTGGTCGGGGGTCAGTCCGGTCTTTCGGAGCGCATTACCGATCGGCTTGACCGCCTTGTCGACGGGTTTTCTGAAGCTGCCGTCGAACATTGGGTCGAGGTTAGTCGGGGTTCGGTTCGACGAGCTGCTCGACGATCGATCCATCCAGCGCGTCGACGAGCACGAGCCCGCGGTCCTTCGGGGGCTCTTCGGCCGAGTAGCACAGCACCCGCCAAGTCGGTCGGCTGCGGAAGCCACGCCACACCTGTTGAGCCGATGCGTGCCCCACTGCGAAGCCCACGGCCTGCTGCGCCTTCACCAACGCGTCCTTCTCATCGACGTTCATCCGCCACCCCGAGGTGATCGAGAACACGCCGGCGACGGCCAGGATCACCGCGGCCACGGTCCACCCATCGTTGACGACGGCGGCATCGGGGAATGCGAAGCGGACGAAGAGACACAGCGCGGCGAAGACGAGGTAGATCGCGCCGGGCCAGCGGCGACGGCTGTTGTCGGGGAACATGTAGGCCCCGACGAACCCTGCCGGGTTCAGGTCGTCCGGCAACTCGTCACGGATCTCGTCGCTCATCGGCGACAGGCTACGACCGCGATCTCCCGTCTCACTCCTCGATCGAACACGCCTCAACCAGCGTTCTGGTCCGCTGTGACGCCGGGTTCCGACGTCGAAGCGGACCAGAACCCAGCCGGATGCGCGCCGGGCACAACTCGTCAGGTGGGCCAGGCAGCGCGGAGTCGCTCAGCACTCGTGGCCAGTGACTCCGGGAGCGTCTGGGCGTTCGCGATCGACGCCATGAAGTTGCTGTCACCCGTCCAGCGGGGCACGACGTGCACATGGAGATGGGAGGGCACCGAACCACCAGCGGGTCGGCCCAGGTTCAGGCCCACGTTGAGACCGTCGGGAGCGTAGGCCGCCCGGACGGCGGCGACCGCGTCGGTGACCGTCGACCAGAGTTCGGTGGTCTCGACCGCCGAGAGATCGGCGAGGTCGGGAACCTCGCGGTACGGCAGCACCAGCAGGTGTCCCGTCGTGTACGGATAGATGTTGAGGATCGCGAACACCTGACCGCCCCGGTGCACGATGTGTGTGGCCTCGTCGGACTCGCCCGACTCGAGGATCTGCGTGAACGGGCTCGCCTCCGTCGATCCTGGCGCCGGACGGTCGCCGCCCACGTAGGCGGCTCGCCAGCCCGACCAGATCCGCTCCAGCATCAGGCCGTCAGCGCTGCGGTCGCGGCGTTGTCGACCTCGGCCCGGAAACGCTCGATGAAGGTCGACAGCGGCACGTCACGTTCCACGTCCTCACCGCCTTCGCGCACCATGTCGTTGCGCAGGTTTACGCCGACGGTGTTCGCCGCAACATCGTCGTCACCCACCACCAACACGTACGGCAGCTTCTCCATCTTCGCCGTGCGGATCCGCTTCCCGAGGCCGACGTCGGCCTTCACCCAGTCGACACGTGCGCCGGCCGCCTCGAGTTCGGCGACGACCTGCTCGGCGCGCGCCTCGTGGGCCTCGGCCACCGGCAGCACCCGGACCTGGAGCGGCGAGAGCCAGGTCGGGAACGCTCCGGCGTAGTGCTCGATGAGCACCCCGAAGAACCGCTCGATCGACCCGAACAGCGCCCGGTGCAACATGATCGGCCGGTGGCGTTCGTTGTCGGCGCCGACGTACTCGAGCTCGAAACGCTCAGGCAATTGGAAGTCGGCCTGGATCGTCGAGAGCTGCCACGAACGCCCGATCGCATCACGGACATCGATGTCGATCTTCGGGCCGTAGAACGCAGCGTCGCCATCCTTCACCTCGTACTCGAGGCCGTGCGAATCGAGCGCTGCCTTGAGCGCCGCGGTCGCCTCGTCCCAGATCTCGTCGGAGCCGACGTACTTCTCGGGGTTCTTCGTCGACAGGTTGAACGTGAAGTCCTCGAACCCGAACGCGCGCAGCACCGACAGCACGAAGTCGAGCAGACTCGCGATCTCCTCCGCGAGCTGCTCCTTCGTGCAGTAGATGTGGCTGTCGTCCTGCGTGAAGCCACGAATCCGGAGCAGGCCATGGAGCGTGCCGGCACGCTCGTAGCGGTAGACGTTGCCGAGCTCGAACAGGCGCAGCGGCAGCTCCCGATAGCTGCGCTGACGACTCTTGAAGATCAAGCAGTGCATCGGGCAGTTCATGGGCTTCATGTAGTACGTGCCGTTGTCCATCTCCATCGGCGGATACATGCCGTCCGCGTACCACTGGAGATGCCCCGACGTCTCGAACAGCTTCCCGTTCGCGAGATGCGGGGTGTACACGAACTCGTAGCCACCCGTTTCGTGACGCAGCCGGCTGTAGTCCTCCATCAACTTGCGGATGATCGCACCCTTCGGATGCCACACCGCGAGGCCACCGCCCAGCTCCTGGGGGAACGACAGCAGGTCGAGTTCATTTGCAAGCTTGCGGTGGTCGCGCTTGGCGGCCTCCTCGAGCTGATGGAGGTGCTCGGCGAGCGCCTGCTTCGACTCCCACGCCGTTCCGTAGAGGCGTTGGAGCATTTTTCCGCTCTCGTTGCCGCGCCAGTGGGCGCCGGCCACCTTCTGCAGCTTGAAGAACCCGAGCTTGCCGGTCGAGGGCACGTGCGGACCGACACACATGTCGACGAACTCGTCGGTATTGCGGTACGCCGAGATGACGTCGCCCGATACCTCGCCGGCGTCGAGTTCGTCGGCACCCGCCGACTCGACGCGCTCGATGATCTCGACCTTGTACGGCTGGTCGGCGAACAACTCCTTCGCCTCGGCCATCGAGTGCTCGGAGCGGACGAAGGGCTGGTTCTGCTTGACGATCTCCTTCATCTGTTTCTCGATCCGGCCGAGGTCGTCCTCGTGGAAAGTCTGGCCGTCGGGCAGGTCGAAGTCGTAGTAGAAGCCGTTTTCGATGGCCGGGCCGACGGAGAACTTCGCACCCGGGTACAGCTGCGTGACGGCCTGGGCCAGCACGTGTGCCGTCGAATGACGGAGCACATGACGGCCCGCCTCGGTGTTGCTCGTGACGATCGACACGACGTCGCCGTCGCTGAGATCGGCGGTGAGGTCGGTGTCGATGCCGTTCACCGTTGCTGCGACCGCCGCCTTGCGGAGGCCGGAGCCAATGGATGCGGCGAGGTCGAGCGGCGTCGCGGGAGCGGCGAGTTCGCGCTCGGATCCGTCGGGCAGCGAAACCGAAATCATTCCTGGATTGTTCGACATGGTCCGCCCAGGATACGTGGGCGACTATCCGGCCGAGGCGACCAGTTTCCGCTCGATGCCAGCAGCCGGAGTGACGCTCGGGATGTCGGTCACCGTGGCGACGCGCGTGACGCTCTCGGGTTCCTCGCCTGCATAGCAGTGGACGTACTCCTGGCCCGTGAGCTCACGGATCTCGTACATCACCTCGTCCATCATCGAACGCCACGCCAGGTGCTCGGCGCCGCGGTTGGCGTAGCGCTCGGGCTTGATCGGACGACCGATCGTGATCGAGCACGCCTTACGCAACTTCGGCACCTTCGCGTCGGGCGGCTGGATGGCATCGGTGCCGACGATGCCGACCGGGTAGATCGGGCAGCCGATGGCCATCGCCAACCGTGCGGCGCCGGTGCGTCCCTTGTGGAGCTTGCCATTGCGACTCCGCGTGCCCTCGGGATAGATCCCGAAGAGTTCGCCGCGCTGGAGCACGCCCATCGCCGCGCCGAGCGCCGAGGCACTCTTGTCGCCTCCGGAACGGTCGATCGGGATCATCCCCATCGCCGGGAAGAGAAACTTCGTCTTCCACGAGTCCATGTACTCGGCCTTGCCCACGAACGAGATGTTGCGCGGAACCGTGAAGGTCAGGAACGCTGAGTCGAGAAAGCTGATGTGGTTCGGGCAGAGGATCGCCGGGCCATCGGTCGGAAGTCGCTCGTAGCCGGACATCTCGATGTCCCACAGCCGGGTGACGGCTGGGCGCAGGACGCGACGAGTGCGCCGCTGAAGTGCTCCCGCTCCCGAACTCGTGTCCATGTGCACGGACGTTAGACGATCACCACGACAGCATTTTCATCACGATGTGAACAGTGGATGAATCAGCCGAGTTCCACGCCGAGCAGCTCGCTCGCTTCACTGACTCCCTGACCGGCAGCCGCCGCGGCGTCGATGAGCACGAACGCTCCCGGCGTATCGAGGTCGTCGTCGAGGCGTTCCCGCACCGCCGTCAGGAGGCCGGGGTTCGACCGGGCATTCGCCCGCCATGTGTCGAGGCGCGCCTGGTTCCGTGGCATCAACTCGTCGTCCCACTCCCACTCGGTGCGGTAGTGATGCTCGACGATGCCCAGCCGGATGGCGCGCGGGTCCCAGGTTTCGCGGAGTTGGTCGATGAAGACGAGGTTGCCGAGGCTCTTCGACATCTTCTGGCCGTCCATCGAAATGAGCGCTGTGTGCATCCAGTGCTTGACGAACGTCTCCCCCGTCGCCGCCTCTGACTGTGCCCGCTCGCACTCGTGATGCGGGAAGATCAGGTCGGCGCCGCCACCGTGCAGGTCGATCGTCGTTCCGAGCTCGCGGAGTGCGAGCGCCGAACACTCGATGTGCCAACCCGGTCGGCCCGGCCCCCACAGCGTGTCCCACGACGGCTCGTCGGCTGCCGATGGGTGCCACAGCACGAAGTCGAGCGGGTTGCGCTTGTTCGGGTCGTCGACGTTGCCGCCGCGCTCCTTCGCAAAGGCCAACATCTCGGCCTCGCTGTAGTTGCTCATCGAACCGAACGACTCGAATTTCGAGACGTCGAAGTAGACCGACCCCCCCGCTTCGTACGCGTACCCGCGGTCGATCACCATGCCGATGAAGCCGCGAATGTCAGGGATGGCCGACGAGGCGCGCGGGGTACTCGCGACAGGCAAGGCGTTGAGCGCCACCATGTCGCGCTCGAAGCGGGCCTCTTCACTGGCGGCCAGATCGAGGTAATGGATCCCGAGTTCACGTGCCTTCGCAAAGAGTGGATCGTCGACGTCGGTGACGTTCCGGACGCAGGTGACCGTGTGGCCCTTGTCGATCAGGCGCCGCTGCAGGGTGTCGTAGGCAATGAAGGTCGCAGCGTGGCCGAGGTGCGTCGCGTCATACGGCGTGATGCCGCAGGTGTACATGAGCACGTCGTCGCCGGGTTCGAACGGGACGATGGCGCGGCGGGCGGTGTCGTAGAGCTGCATCGGGCAGGGCCAACCTTCAGGAGGGGTCGTTGATTCCCGTGAGCCTCGGGGCGACACGGGTCGTATGGCGGACGTTGAGCTTGAGCAGCACGGTGGTGAACGCCGCGATCGAAGTGGCCCTGGACACCTCGCCCAGAGTGTCGTGTTCGGTAGCGCTCACGGTCCCAGCGTGGCACATCGCGACTCGGGCAGCACAAGACCACTACGTTCAGCGGGATGGGACTGCTCGACGGCAAGAGAATCGTGATCACCGGCGTGCTCACCGATGCATCACTCGCATATGGCGTGGCACAGCTCGCGCTCGACGAAGGGGCCGACATCGTGCTCACCGGCGCCGGTCGCGCGTTGCGCCTCACCGAGCGGACGGCACGCAAGCTGAATCGCACCGGGGACGAGGCGATCGACGTGTTCGAACTCGATGTGACCGTGCCCGAACACGGCGACGCCGTTCGTGAGGCCGTTGCGGCGAAGTGGGGACGCGTCGACGGGGTCCTCCACGCGATCGGCTTCGCCCCCGAAGCCTGCCTCGGCGACGACTTCATGGCCGCCCAGTGGGACGACGTCGCCATCGCACTGCACATCTCGACGTACTCGCTGAAGATGCTGGCAGACACGTTCGTGCCGCTGATGAGCGACGGCGGCGCATTCGTCGGGCTCGACTTCGACAACCAGCAGGCGTGGCCGGCCTACAACTGGATGGGCGTGGCGAAGTCGGCACTTCAGTCGGTCAACCGCTACCTCGCCAAGGAACTCGGTCCGCAGGGGATCCGGTCGAACCTCGTCGCTGCCGGTCCGGTCAAGACGATGGCTGCGAAGTCGATCCCCGGATTCGCACTGTTCGAGGACACGTGGGACGCACGCGCCCCGCTGGGCTGGGACGTCCACGATTCGGAGCCCGTCGCCCGCGCCGTCATCGCGCTGCTGAGCGATTGGTTCCCTGCGACGACGGGCGAGATCGTCCACGTCGACGGCGGCTACCACGCCGTCGGCGCCTAGCTGCCCGCCCCCAAACCCACGAGAACCTGGCGGATCGTGACGACTCGCGTCATGATCCGCCGGGTTGTCGCCGTGCCATCCGTCGTCTACGCGCGCCGAGACGAGCCGCGGCCGGAGATGGCCTGGAGGACGAGCAGCAGAAGGATCGCTCCGAGTGCGGCAACGACAATGCTGCGGATCGAGAACTCGTCGACTCCGGTGCTGTCGATCGTGCTCATCAGGAACCCACCGACGAACGCACCGAGTACGCCGACGGCCATCGTGTACAAGCAGCCGCTGCGGTCGTCCTTGACGATCCAGCGGGCCAGTCCCCCGGCGATCAGCCCCACGAAAATCCAGCCGATGATGCTCATCGGCCTCAACGGTACCCTCCGAAGGGTGAACCGTCTGGCTGATGAGACCTCGCCGTACCTCCGGCAGCACCGAGACAACCCCGTCGACTGGTACCCGTGGGGCGATGAAGCGTTTGCCGCCGCCCGGGAGCGGAACGTGCCCATCCTGCTGTCCGTCGGGTACTCCGCCTGCCACTGGTGCCATGTGATGGCCCACGAGTGCTTCGAGGACGAGGAGGTGGCCGCTCGGATGAACGAACTGTTCGTCAACGTGAAGGTCGACCGCGAGGAACGACCCGACGTCGACCAGCTCTACATGGACGCCGTGCAGGCGCTGACGGGGCGCGGCGGCTGGCCTATGACCGTGTTCCTGACCCCCGACGCCAAGCCGTTCTACGGCGGCACCTACTACCCGCGCGACAGCTTTCTCAAGCTGCTCGACGCCGTCGACGACGCGTACCGCAACAAGCCCGACGACCTCGCACAGAACACGAAGGCGCTCGTTGCGGCGATCAGCAAGACCGCCGACATGAAGCCAGCCGACTCGCTTCCAACCGTCGACCAGATGAACACCTCCGTGCAGACGCTGGCTCGCGCCTTCGACCAGGAGTGGGGCGGGTTCGGCAAGGAGCCGAAGTTCCCGTCGACGTTCCACATCGAGCTGATCTTGCGGGCCTACATGACCAGTGGCTCAGAGGCGGCCAAGACGGTCATCACGACGACACTCGACGCGATGGCGGCCGGCGGGATCTACGACCACGTCGGTGGCGGATTCGCCCGATACTCGACCGATCGCGAGTGGCTCGTCCCGCACTTCGAGAAGATGCTCTCCGACCAGGCGCTGCTCGTGCAGACGTATCTCCACGCCCTCGTGGTGCTCCGCAAGCCGCAGTGGCGCCTGGTCGTCCAGGACACGATCGAGT
>Ga0316197_10000224_pt1 | contig 41479 bp, 29 predicted proteins | sample OudBiesiAoxic_MG_FD_204939 | JGI IMG/M metagenome (GOLD analysis project Ga0316197, IMG submission 204939) | Coastal sediment microbial communities from Oude Bieten Haven, Netherlands - site A oxic | ecosystem: Environmental > Aquatic > Marine > Coastal > Sediment | place: Netherlands... | reverse complement strand
GGTGATATACCGCTCACCGGGTTCGAGACCCGAAAGGATGAGTCGGGTGTTGTCGTCCTGGAGCTGACCGGGCTCGATGTAGCGCCGCTCGACGATGTCGCCGTCACCGACGATCATCAGATAGCGGCCGCCGAGATCGGTCCCGAGCGCGGTCTCTTCCACCAGAAGCGCGTTGGGGTAGCTCCCGCCGGGGAGCCGGACTCGAACGAACATCCCTGGAAAGATTTTGTTGTCGGAGTTGGGGAAGACACCGCGAACCCGGATCGTCCCGGTTGCGGCGTCGACGGTGTTCTCCAGTGAGTCGATCTTGCCCTCGATCTCGAGGCCGGTCTCGTCAAGCAACAACGTCGCCCTGATCGGTTCGTCTTTGTCGGGGTCCTTGTGACCGCCGCGCTGCTCGAGACTCTGGGCGACAAAGCGCTCCGAAACCTCGAAGTAGGCGTAGATGGGATCGATCTGACGCACCGTGGTCAGCAGGGTTGACTCGCCGGCGCCGACCAGATTCCCGAGGTCGACGTAGTTGCGACTGACCAGACCGTCGATGGGTGTTTCGATGGTGGTGTACTCGAGCTGAATCTCGGCGTTGGTCAGCTCCGCCTGGGCCTGGAGCATGCCGGCCGAAGCCTGGTCGCGTTCGGCTCGCGCCCGTGTGACCTCCTGCTGCGACACAGCGTTGGTCCTGACCGCCTGTTCGAGCCGATCGAGATCGGACTCGGCGCGGGCCAGCCCCGCCTCGGCGGCCTTCAGCCCGGCTGCGGCGCGGTCGCGCTGCGCCTCGAAGGGCTCGGGCTCGATGGTGAACAGCAACCGTCCCTTGCGGACAAAGGAACTCGGGTCGAAGTGCATGGTGTCGAGGAAGCCCTGCACCCGTGCGCGGATGTTCACAGACTTGTAGGCCTCGGTGGACCCTACGAACTCGGCGAATACGGTGACGTCGCGCTGAGTCGGCGTCGAGACCGTGACCTCCGGCGGCACTGGTGCGGCCACCTCCGGCTGGCCTCCGCATCCGAGAACCATCCCCGCCACGACAACCGCGAAAAACGCACGCCATCCAAATCCACGAACAGATCCGATTTTTTTGTTGTTCATAGCGGGTGATTCTCCTCGATCCTTGGAACTTCCGTCAAGGTTCTCCCCGAACGTCGGCGCTGAGCGCCTGACCCTGAGGGTCATTCCCGACCGGATTGCATGCGCCGGTTCGGTCCAATTCGGTCCACCACAACGAGCTGCTCAAAAAGTGATACGGCGAAGGCGACGAAGCATGGGTGCCAGGCCAGCCGATCCCTGGTAAGGTTTCGGTGGAAGAGCATGTCTCGTCACGGAGGAGATTCATGAGAAATCTTGTCGTTCTATTTGTCATCTGCGCACTAGCGCTGCCATTGGCTGCCGCCGAAAACGAAGAACCGACCAAAGGCATGACCGCCAATGCCTTCAAGGGCCTCGAGTTCCGCAGCATCGGCCCGGCCCTGATGTCCGGCCGCATCGCGGACATCGCCATCCACCCCGCTGATTTCAGCACCTGGTATGTGGCGGTGGGTTCGGGCGGCGTGTGGAAGACCAGCAACTCCGGAACGACCTGGAAACCAATCTTCGACGATGAGAAGTCATATTCGATCGGCTGTGTCGTGCTCGATCCGTCCAACCCGGAGATCGTATGGGTGGGCACCGGTGAAAATGTCGGGGGCCGCCATGTCGGCTTTGGCGACGGTGTCTACAGGAGCAACGACGGCGGAGCGAACTGGAAAAATATGGGCCTGAAGGACTCCCAGCATATCTCCGAGATCATCGTCGACCCCAATGACTCAAACACGGTCTACGTCGCCTCACAGGGGCCCCTGTGGTCGGCGGGTGGTGAACGCGGCCTTTTCAAGACCACCGACGGCGGCGAGACCTGGACTAATGTCTTGTCGGAGGGCGAATGGACGGGCGTCACCGATGTCGTGATGGATTCCCGCGACCCGCAGGTCCTCTACGCGGCCACCTGGCAGCACCATCGAACGGTCGCGGCGGTGATAGACGGCGGTCCGGAGACAGGGATCTATGGAACCTCGGACGGCGGCGCCACCTGGACCCGGTTCAAGAACGGCCTTCCCAAGGACAACATGGGCAAAATCGGTCTCGCCATCTCGCCCCAGAACCCCGATGTCGTCTACGCCGTAATCGAGCTCGACAACCGCGAGGGCGGAACCTGGCGCAGCACGAACCGTGGGGCGAGCTGGGAAAAACGCTCGGATGCGGTCTCCGGGGGTACCGGGCCTCACTACTACCAGGAGCTCGAGGCGAGTCCGCATGCCTTCGACCGCATCTACATCATCGATGTCAGGATGCAGGTCTCAGATGACGGCGGCAAGACTTTCCGGCGCGTCACCGAGACCGCCAAGCACTCCGACAACCACGCCCTTGCCTTCCGGCCCGACGACCCCGACTGGTTGCTGGCCGGCACGGACGGCGGACTCTATGAGACTTTCGATCTCGCCGAGACGTGGCGCTTTGTCGCCAATCTGCCGGTGACCCAGTTCTACAAACTGGCGCTGGACGATTCGCAACCCTTCTTCAACGTTTACGGCGGCACCCAGGACAACAACACCCAGGGAGGACCCACCCGCACCGCCAACGTCAACGGGATCCGCAACGCAGACTGGTTCATTACCCTTTGGGCGGACGGCCACCAGCCGGCTGTGGAGCCGGGCAACCCCGACATCGTCTACTCCGAATGGCAGAACGGCAATCTGGTGCGCACCGACCGCACCACCGACGGCGTTGTCTATATCCAGCCCCAGCCCGAACCCGGCGATCCTCCCGAGCGCTTCAACTGGGACGCACCGATCCTCATCAGCCCGCACTCGCCGACCAGGCTTTTTTTCGCCTCGCAGCGGGTGTGGCGATCGGACAATCGCGGCGACGCGTGGCAGCCGGTGAGCGGAGATCTGACAAAGAACGAAGACCGTATCCTGTTGCCGGTGATGGGCCGCCAGTGGAGCTCGACCGCGCCATGGGACCTCTTCGCAATGTCGAACTACAACACCATTACGTCGCTCGCCGAGTCGCCCGTCCAGGAAGGCCTGCTGTGGGCCGGTACCGACGACGGTCTGCTGCAGGTCAGCGCAGACGGTGGTGCAAACTGGAAGGCGATCCCGGTCGGCAATCTGCCCGGCGTGCCGGCAACCGCCTTCGTCAACGACATCAAGGCCGATCTCTTTGAGGCCGATTCCGTCTATGTGTGTCTGGACAACCACAAGTACGGCGACTTTACACCCTATCTGATGAAGAGCACGGATCGCGGTGCGAGCTGGACATCAATCGTGGGCGATATCCCGGACCGCCACCTCGTGTGGCGGCTGGTCCAGGACCACGTCAAGAAGGATCTCCTCTTCGCGGCCACAGAGTTCGGCATTTTTTTCACCGCCGACGATGGCGGCAAATGGATCAAACTGGAAGGTGGTGTGCCAACCATTTCCTTCCGCGACCTCGCCATCCAACGGCGCGAGAACGATCTCGTGGGCGCATCCTTCGGCCGCGGTTTCTACGTCCTCGACGACTACTCGCCGTTGCGCGAGATCGACGAGATTGTCCTCGAGAAGGAAGCGACACTCTTCCCTGTGCGAAAAACCCCGTGGTACATCCAAAGAAGGCCCCTCGGTGGTGCGGGTCAGGCTTCCCAGGGCGGCGCCTATTACATCGCCGACAACCCGCCCTTTGGTGCTGTTTTCACCTACCATCTCGCCGACGGTCTGAAGTCCCTCGAGGAAACCCGTCGCGAAGCGGAGAAGAAGCTCGAAAAGGAGTGGAAGGACACACCGTACGCGGGCTTTGACGAGCTCGAACGCGAACGCCGCCAGCCTCAACCGACGATAATCCTGACTATCCGCGACGCCTCCGGCGAGGTGGTGCGCACGCTGACGGCCCCTGGCAAAAAGGGCTTTCACCGCGCAGCCTGGAACCTCACCTACCCGACCTCCGCCGCCATCCGCGCCGTCTCCACCGGCGGCCGCGAAGGACCGCCAAGCGGTGACGCCGACGCCGGATTCATGGCACCCCCGGGGACCTACTCGGTTACCCTTTCGAAGAGGGTGGACGGCGTCGTCACCGACCTCGCCGGTCCGACGGACTTCGAGGTGGTCCGGTTCTTCGAGGGCGTCCTCGAAGGGATTCCTCCGGCCGACACCGCAGCGTTCATGCAGCAGGTGGCGGCCCTGCAGCGCAGCGTGAGCGCCGCATCACAGGCGGCCGCGTTGGCCTTCACGACTGTCGAGAACCTCGAAAAGGCGTTGGCGCGATCCATTGTCGATCCGGGCACCCTTGACACCGAGCTCGAAGCCTTCAAGCAGCAGCTCTACGACGTCGATTCAGCTCTGTCAGGCGATCGCTCCATTCGCTCCATGGGCGAACCGCGGGTGCCAACCGTTTCGGGACGGCTGCGTGTGGCGGCAATGACCGACGGTCAATCGGACTATGGTCCGACCGCAACCCACCGTCGCGCTTTCGAGATCGCTCGCGAGGAGTTCGGCGAAATCGAGGTTGGTCTGCGACAGCTGATCGATGTCGACCTGCCGGCGCTCGAAGCAAAAATGGAAGCGGCCGGCGTACCGTGGACTCCGGGGAGGCCGTTGCCGGAAGTTCGGTAGCCGAGAACGCTGTCATCCTGAGCGGAGCGCCCGAAAGGGCGCGGAGTCGAAGGACCCCCTGAAGCCAGAGAATGTTGTGCCCTCGGCACTCTCCGGAGAAGTCGGGGGATCCTTCGACTCGCTCCGGCCTCTCAGGCCTCCGCTCGCTCAGGATGACAAATTATTGACCCGCGCAGTCATCTCGCCAACGCGCTCTGTCAGGGCTCCGAGCTGATCGCGTTCTCCGGCCAGACGCTCCGACTCCGAGCGCACGAACCGGGTGTAGGGCGCAATGGTCTCAGCGAGGCGCTTCTGCCCCCGCTCGGCCTCGCGATCGAAGTGAGCGGTAAGCGCGGCCATCAGCTCCCGACGCAGCGTGGCGATCTTCTGCTTGAGCTCCGCCTTGGCGCGACGGCGCCGGTGAGGCAGAACGAATAGGCCGAGGGCAGCCATCAGACCCGCCGCGGTCAGCCCGGTAATATCTGCCGCCGTCGAGCTCGCGGCCAGCGCCACCGCAGCGCCGAGGCCAACCGCACCAACCTCGAGGACCGCAGTCGAAGTGACGGCCATGTGCACATCCTCGGCCATCCGCTGCGCCTCGCCAACGCGGTCGTACGAGGCAAGGCCGTCGCGAGCCGCGCGACCGACCGTTTCAAGGAGCCTTGCACGATCAGCCTCGAAGCGGCCGCCGACCTCGCCCACCATGCGGTCGGCATGGGTCGCGACCCGCCGATTGACGTGGTTGACGACGTTTTGCCAGTGAGCGAGCTCGGAATCCACAAGCCAGTCGATCAACGAGTCGACCTTGGCCTCGACCTCCTCCGGCGCTTTCGACACCACCTCACTCTCGAACCGGGTCTTGAGCTCTGACTTGTCGAAGAGCTTGGGCAGGCGGTTGAGACGGAGGGTGCTGTCGAAGAATTCCGTCCCCCGCTGTTCCATCCCGTACAGGACATTGTCGATATCCGAAAGCCGCAGCTCGAATTCGCGGCGGACATCTTCGCCCCAGGTCCCGGTCTGACGTTCGATGTCGTCGATGGTGCGGAGATCGTCACCCAAAAGTTCGAGTCGGCCGTTCATCTTTTCCAGAGCGCCACCGAGCAAATGGGTGGCGACACCGAGCGGGTTGCCAAGCTTGAGCCGCAACAGATCACCGCTGTCGAGCGTGTCACGGAGGAAGGATTCCACAGCCGGCAGCCCGCTCGCCGCCCGCGCCGCCTCGTCGACGGCCTCAGCCGCACGCAGGGCCGAAACAGGGAAGATTTCGGGGTCGACATCGAGCAGCCGGCCGGCGTTCTGTGAAACGTAGGTCACGACCTCGGTCACCTCGTCCTCGGAACGCAGGATGTCGATCTTGTTGACCACCATCGCCACCTTCTTGCCCCACTGGCGGATGGCCTCGAGAAAAACGCGCTCACTTTCCGACAGCGGTCGGTCGGAGGAGGTCACGAAGATCACGAGATCGGCGCGTGGCACGTAATCGGTGGTCAGGGCCTCATGGGCACGATCGAGAGCGTTCGTGCCCGGGGTGTCGACAATGGTCAACTGGCGCAGGGTCTCAACCGGGGCCGTGATCCGCTCGCCGACCGAGCCCATCGGTTCGCGCGTGAGCTCTTCGCCCCAGCCAACGTGATGGATCTTCGAGGTTGTCGGGGTGACCCCCTCGGCCAGGACCTCCTGACCGAGGAGGGCGTTGATCAGGGCGCTCTTGCCGGCGTTGAACTCGCCAACGACCACCAGCAGAAAAAGCTCGTCGAGCTGGTCCACCGAATCGACCAGGGCACTGAGGTCCTCAGTCGGGATCTCGTTGCGTTCCAGCCCGGCGCTCACTTCGGCCAGCAACGAGCGCTCGCTCTCGAGGAGCTCTTTCTGATCAGCGTTCAAAATCGGTTCAAGCACGTGGGCATCTTAGCGCGAACGCAGCGCTCGCGAATGAGGAATTAGGAGTTAGGAATCAGGAATGCCGCTCACCCATTCATGAGAATTTCGGATTTCGGATTTCGGATTTCGGATATTTCACTCACCCGCACGCCGTCTTGAAGGGGGGTGGGTGGAAATTCAGAATTCCGAATTCAAAATTCCGAACTCAATATCCGGCTGCCATACCATCTTTACGCGACTCCGTGGCACCGGCGAGGACCCCCGTATTCGGGTCGCGATGTATGAGCTGATAGCCGCCAAAGACTACCGGGTTGGCCTCCTGAATCTTGTGGCCCTTTTTGGCCAGGTCTCGATAGATCTCGGGCGGGAGGCCCTTTTCCAAATGAAGGATGCCACCCGATGTCATCATCGTCCCGGTCGGCTGCGATGAACCTGCGTGGTAGAAGCGCGGCGCATCCCCGGCCTCCTGATAGTTCATTCCGAAATCAACCAGGTTGACGACTATTTGGACGTGCCCCTGTGGTTGCATACCGCCCCCCATCAGACCAAAGGCGGTGTCGGGAGTTCCATCCCAACCCATAAATGCCGGGATGATCGTATGGAAGGGCCGTTTACCGGGCTCGAGGGCGTTGGGGTGCTCGGGGTCGAGGGTGAAGAGGGCGCCCCGATCCTGGATGCCGATGCCCACCTCGGGCACGACGTAGCCGGAACCGAACCCGGTGTAGTTCGATTGGATCAGCGACACCAGCATCCCGTTCGAGTCAGCGGTCACCAGAAAGGTGGTGTCACCGTGGTCAAGGGCTGGGTTGCCGGGCTCGATGGTCTTGGCAGCCCGTTCCATGTCGATGAGCTTCGCCCGCTCGGCGGCATAGGCCTTGTCGAGCAACGCCTCAACCGGCACGTCAACAAAGGACATGTCGGCGTAGTACCGGGCGCGGTCCTCATAGGCGATTTTTTTGGCCTCGATCATCAGATGCCAGAAATCGGTGCTGTCCCTCCCAAGGGCTGCGACATCGAAGCCCTCGAGAATGTTGAGCATCTGCAGTGCCGCCAGACCCTGCGGGTTGGGCGGCAGCTCCCACACCGTCAGCCCGCGGTAGGTCGTGGAGATCGGCTCCACCCACTCGCTGGTGTGATTGGCGAAGTCCTCCATCGAAAAGAAACCCTCGACCTCATTCGAGAAGCCCACGATCTGCTCGGCGATCTCACCGTTGTAGAACGCCTCGCGGCCACCAGCCGCGAGGCGATCCAGCGTGTGGGCGAGAGCCGGATTGGCGAAGACCTCGCCCTCGGCCGGCGTTTTGCCGCCGGGCATGAAGACTTCCGCGAAACCCGGCTTGTCCTTGAAACGGGAAACGCTGCGTGCCCAACCGCCGGCGATGACCTGCGGCACCGGCGCACCCTCGCGCGCGAGCTTCGCCGCCGGAGCCAGGACATCCTTCATCGGCAACCGGCCGAACTTCCCGTGCAGCTCGAACCAGCCGTCGGCACATCCGGGGACGGTCCACGAGTACGGTGTATAGACAGGGATGGTGCCGTTCTCTTCGGCAGGCACCTTGTCGATTGTCAGCGCCGCCGGCGCGCGTCCTGAGGCGTTGAGACCGTAAAGTTCTTCGGTTTCGGGGTCCCAGACCATGGCAAAGAGGTCACCACCGAGACCGTTTGCGGTTGGTTCGAGAAATCCCAGCGCCGCATTGACGGCGATCGCAGCATCCACCGCCGACCCCCCGGCCTTGAGCACATCGAGTCCGACTTGAACGGCCAGCGGATGGGCGGCGCCAACCATCCCGTGGCGGGCGTAGGTCACCGACCGGGTGGCAAAGGTGCGACCTTCGGGACGGTCCGCGGCAAACGTTATGGATGTTGCGACGATCAGCAGGACGACTACGAGAACACGACGCATGACGACCTCCATTGGCCGACCATGTTACGCCATCGCTGCGGAGCCACTGTTACTATCACCGCCGAGATGCAGAACGGATCAACACTCGTCGATATCGCCAGGACGCTAGGCGAGGATGTCAATCGCCTCCGGTTCGCGCCGCCGGTAACGCACGTCTACAACCCCCTCGACTACGCGTGGGAGGCCCACGCCCAATACATCGAACGCTACGGCAGGGCGCCTAAAGAAGTGATGTTCCTCGGCATGAACCCCGGCCCGTGGGGGATGGCCCAGACTGGGGTGCCGTTTGGCGAGGTGGGGGCGGTTCGCGATTGGCTGAAGATCGCCGCCGATATCGGACGGCCCGAGAACGAGCACCCGAAAAGGCAGATCATGGGCCTCGCCTGCACCCGTTCCGAGGTCAGCGGCACCCGGCTGTGGGGATGGGCACGGGAGGCGTTCGGCACTCCACAGCGTTTCTTCTCCCGTTTCTTCATCGCCAACTACTGTCCACTGGCCTTCCTCGAGGAGAGCGGCCGCAACCGCACTCCGGACAAGCTGCCGGCGGATGAAAGAGGGAGATTGCTCGAGATCTGCGACCGCGCCCTAAGGCATACAGTCGAGAATTTGCGGCCGGAGATGGTCGTGGGCGTCGGCGCTTTTGCCGAGGGTCGAGCCCGGACCGCGCTTGACGATTTCGATGTCGCCATTGGCCGTATCTTGCATCCGAGCCCAGCGAGCCCGGCCGCAAACCGCGGGTGGGCTGAACAAGCGACCAGGGAGTTGCGAGAGCTGGGTGTTGATCTGCCCTGAGATCGAGACCTTGATTCCCCTTTCGAAGCGTTTTTTCGCTATTCTTGCCTCTGGGAGTCATCATGCGCTGGAAATACTCGTGCCCTCATTGCCAGGCCCCGCTCAATCCGGACGATAGGGTGGTGCTGCAAGCCGAAAGCGGTGATCACCGATTCCTCGCCGGTCTTCATCCCCAGCCCGGCAACTACGAGGTCGAGCTTCCACCCGGCGAGGAGATGGCCCCCGGAACCCGCTGGGAGTTTTTCTGTCCGGTATGTAAGAAGAGCCTGGTGTCGGAACTCTCAGAAGATCTCTGCGCCCTCGAGGTGACGTTTCCTGGAGAGCCACACCGGGTCTACTTTTCGCGTATCGCCGGCGAAGAAGCGACCTTTGTGGTTTCGGCGGAGGGCCTGCTCAAAGACTACGGTATCCACACCGACCGGTACCTGGAACACCTCGTCCACGAAAAGTACATGCGGTAGCGCTTCGCGCTGAATTCGGAATTCGGAATGAGGAATGAGGAATTTTCACCCGCAGCCCGTGGAGATGATCGTTGAAGAGTGGGTGGGCGGCATTCCTCATTCCTCATTCCTAATTCCTCATTCCTAATTCCTCATTCAATCAGTATCCTGTGTCCATGAGAATCGCGGTTCTGACTTCCGGCGGAGTCGATTCCTCAGTCGCGCTGATGCGTCTTATCGAAGAGGGCGGGCACGACCTCACCGCCTTCTATCTCAAGATTTGGCTCGAGGATGAAATGGCCTTCCTCGGCTCCTGCCCATGGGAGCAGGACCTCGAGTCTGTGCGCTCGGTATGCGAGTCCGCTAGAGTCCCGCTCGAAGTGATCTCCCTCCAGCGGGAGTACCTCGGCACAGTCGTCGCCTATGCCCTGACGGAGCTCGAGGCCGGCCGCACCCCGAGCCCCGATGTGATGTGCAACCGAATGATCAAGTTTGGCGCCTTCGTCAATCGTGTTGGAAACCGCTTCGATCGGGTTGCCTCGGGCCACCACGCCCGGGTGGAAGAGCGAGGCGGGCGTTTTCACCTACTGCGAGGGGCCGACCCAAAAAAGGACCAGACCTATTTCCTGTGCCAGCTTCTGCAGGAGCAGCTCGAACAATGTCTCTTTCCAATTGGAGATCTCACGAAGGCGGAGGTCCGGAAGCAGGCGCACCGCTTCGGGCTTGCAAATGCCGATCGACCTGACAGCCAGGGCATATGTTTCCTCGGCCGCGTCCCGTTCGACGACTTTGTCCGCCACCACCTCGGCGATCGCCCGGGCGAGATCCGCCGTGCTCGGGACGGAAGAGTCCTCGGCCGCCACAGAGGTACCTGGTTCCACACTATTGGTCAGCGCCGCGGGCTCGGTCTCGGCAGCGGGCCGTGGTACGTCGTCGGCAAGGACCTCGACAATGACGCGATCCTTGTCGCCCATGCCGACGAGCTTGCCGACTATGCGCGTCGCTCCTTTCGGATTTCGACACCGCACTGGATCGCCGACCCGCCACAACGTTCCGAACTGACAGTGAGGATCCGCCACGGAGAACGCCTCGACCCGTGCACGGTCTCAACCAACGCTGACGGATCACTGATCGTAGATTTTGACGTCACAGAGGATCCCGGGATTGCGCCGGGCCAGTTCGCAGCGCTCTACGACGGGGAGGAATGTCTGGGTGGTGGGGTCATCGACTAGGGCCGCACCAGGTAGGCACTCCGTGCTTCGGCGGGCATGGTGCCACTCTTCGCATTGTTCGCGAGTGACGCGTCACCGAATCGAGAAGCGAGACATTCGAACAATGCGAAGGGTGGCACCGGTGTCGTCGATGCCCCGACGCGCGTCTCGCCCAAGCGGCACCTGAAACCTTTTCAGGAATGATACGTAGGATCATTATCAACAACCTCCTTCTGTCGGCGGCCCCGGACCCTCCACGGGGCCGTCGGCGTATTTGCCACCCACCCTCCCGCCTATTTCGGATTTGAGATTTCGGAATTCGAATCTACGTCCACCATCCTGCCCGTGTTGGTCGCTCGGGGTGGGCGGGTGGCCAAATCCGAAATTCGAAATTCGAAATTTGAATCGGAGGCGGAGGGTCAGCCTTCGTCGGAGGGTTCGATACCGAGACGGTGGATCATCTCGTTGAGGGTGGTAGGACTCAGCTTGAGGAGTCCGGCCGCACGGCGCTGGACGCCCCCCGACCTCTTCAGAGCTTCGCGGATGAGGTGTTCCTGGAACTCCGCCACCGACCCTCGAAAATCGAGGCCCTGGGCAGGGAAAACAGTCGTCGGCTGTGTTGATGATGGATCACCACGCACCGCCTGGGGCAGTTCGTCAACTTCGACAGAGTCACCACGACACAACACCACTGCGCGCTCGATCGCGTTCTCGAGCTCCCGCACATTTCCGGGCCAATGATAGTCGGAGAGAGCATCCATGACCGCCGATGAGAAACCCTCGACCTCGCGTTGATTTTCCTCGCTGTATTTGCGCAGAAAGTGGGTTGCCAGGAGGGGAATGTCTTCGCGCCGATCGCGCAACGGCGGCATCTCGATAGTAATGACGTTGAGACGATAGTAGAGGTCCTCGCGGAAGTTTCCGTCCTGGACCTCCTGCCAGAGATCGGTGTTGGTGGCAGCCACCAGGCGAGTGTCCACCCCCTTGGCTTCGACGCTCCCGACGCGGCGGATCTCGCGTTCCTGGATCACACGCAGCAGCTTGGTCTGCGTCTCCGGAGAAATGGTCCCGACCTCATCGAGAAAAAGAGTGCCATTGTGCGCGGCCTCGAACAGTCCCTTTCGGCCGCTGACAGCTCCGGTGAAGGCGCCCTTGACGTGGCCGAAAAGGGTCGACTCCAGAAGATCCGCTGGAATCGCTGTGGTGTGAACGGGAACGAATGGGCCATCCCCCCGCGGACTCAAGCGGTGGATGGCTCGCGCCACCAACTCCTTGCCGGTGCCCGATTCGCCGACCACGAGAATGGTTGAGCGGGCCGGGGCGGCGCGACGCATCAGTTCGAAGACCTCTTCGATCCGGCGGCTGGTACCGACGATTTCGCCCATTCCTTCGAGCCGACTACGGAGCACAACGTTCTCGACAAGCAGCGCGCGCCGCTCGGCTGCACGGTGCACAAGGTGCAGTACCTCTTCGTTCTTGAACGGCTTCGGGACATAGTGAAATGCGCCCCGTCGCATCGCCTCAATTGCTGACTCTACCGACGAGTATGCGGTGATCACAACCACCGGGACGTGGGGGTCGAACTCCTTGATGTCGGGCAACAGATCGAGGCCGGATCGGTCGGGCAACATCAGATCCAGGAGAACGACGTCGACCTCTTCCTCGCGGAGAATTTGCATGCCGGCTGCGGCGGTCGTCGCCTGCAGACATTCGAAGCCATCTCCTGTCAGGAGTGACCCCAGCACATCCTGAAGGACAGGCTCATCATCGATTACGAGGACGGTTCCGTTTCCTGCCATCTTTGTAGCCTGATCGTAGCGCGGGCGCCGCCGTGTTCCAGATTCTCGAGCCCGATTTCGCCACCAAGTTGGGCGATCATATCACGCGTGATGGCGAGGCCGAGGCCGGTACCGCCACGCTCCGTCTTGGTCGTGAAAAATGGTTCGAAGACCTTGTCACCGATCTCATCGGGCACCCCGGGGCCCGAGTCTTCGACCCGAATCTCGGCCCACTCGCCGCCTCCGTCGATAGAAAAATGCACGACGCTGGCTGGCGGTGACGCCTCAATGGCATTTCGCACCAAATTACCGACCGCGAGTTCCAGCGGTCCGACAGATCCCCAGACCATCACCGGCTCTCCAACGTCCGACACATCGAGCCTTTCTTCGGCACCCAGAGACCGTGCGGCATCCTGCGCCGCTCGTACGGCGACGGTTGCCATATCGAGGACCATGCGACTGTCGGCCGAATCACGCACCATTGCACGCAGATTGGAGACGATTCGCGAGACGCGAAAACTCTGGTCGACGAGCTTTGAGACGACCGCTCTTCGTGGATCATCCTCCGGTGTCATTTTGCCGAGCATCTGGGCAAAGGAAGAAATTCCGGTGAGTGGAGTATTGATCTCGTGCGCAAGACCAGATGCCAGCCGGCCAAGTCCTACGAGGCGTTCCTGCTCACGCATCCGGTCCTGCAGATCACGCAATTCGCTGACGTCCTGTAACACAACGACCCTGCCGTTGAAGCTGCCGCTGTCGAGCTCCAGTACCGAGACCGCCAAAATAACTCGCCGCGGCGGCTTGGAGAGGGTGCGGGCTTCGGTATTGACCGCATGGACAGGGAGCTCGCCGCGCCACTCTTCGGGCAAGTCGACAAGCGTTTCAAGACTGAGGCCGACCAGTGCTCCTGCATCTCGGCCGAAGATGCCGGCGGCTTGCCGATTGGCGGAGAGAATAATGGCAGCGGCATCACAAACCAGAATCGCCGCGGCCGAGGACTCGATGATCCGTTGGGTGTTGGTGTGGAGGATCCGATACTCCTCGGCCTGGCGTCGAAGGTCGTCCAGATACCGGGCGCTTTCCAGTGCAAGCGCCGCCTGGGCGGCAAATGTCGCGACCACCTCTTCGCCTTCGGAACCGAGGGGAAAGACTCCTCGACGCAATCCGAGATACAGCAACCCATGCGCCGTCCCAACGCGCTCGAGGGGCACCCGCACAGCGTAACCGAGAGCCGCCAACGGCTCTTCGTACTCGCCGGGGAACTCCGAATCAACAACCTTTCCCGGCAGGCGCATCGGTGACAATTCCTCGTCGCCCGTGATGCGCTCGAAACTCGCCCCCGCGGTGAGCAGATAGGTCGCCACCAGATCGAACTCGAGTCCTTCGGTCAAGGTCTCGGACAGTCTTACCAGCACCTTGCGCGGATCGGTCACCAGCGCCAGTTCACGGCTTGCGCCAGTGAGCAGGGATCGAGGCGCCGGCCGCCCCTGGTGGAGCCATTGGTCGAGGAACCGCTCGACCCGCAGACGCACCGGCTGCAGCAGAACGACCAACAAAACTCCCGTGGCAAACGCAAAGAGGTTGCGGAGCGAGCCGAGACCACCGGCATATCTGAGGAGAAGGTGGTTGGTGAGCGCAAAGATGAAGCCACCAGTGACCACGACCAATGTGGCTGACAGAGAATCGCGGCTGATCGGCTCGAGGTCCCACAGGCGGTAGCCCTTGAGTGCGGCCACCCAGGTCAGCGGGATGGCACTGATCGGAAAGACCACGAGCCAAGAAAACGGTTCGAAAGGTATGCCGAGCCACCGGGGAATCATGACCAACGCGAGAAACGGCACCAGACCCACGAAAAGCCCGAGGGCCGCCCACTCGATCTGGCGCCTGATTTGCAGCTCTCGAGCCGCCGAGCGCCAGCGCCAGATTTGAAGGATCACACCGAAGATCATCGACGACACAAAGAGGACCCGGAGCAACGAGGCCACGGCCGGCCACCACGCCTCGGCGTCCGGGAAGAAGACCGTCCCCGCTGATGCCACGACGGCTGTCAGGGTCAGAAGGTCCCAAAGCCGCATCGACCGGTCGCGCTCCGGGAAGATAGCGAAGAACCGAACGATCAGGAACGGCAGGGCTGCCCCAACGCCGCGTCGAATGATCTGGAATAGGAGTTCGGCGGACGCAATGCGGTTGGGTACGGCTCCCAGAATCAGCGCCGCAACGGCGAGCAATAAAAAGGTCGCCGCCTCTCTTCTCCGGGTGCCCCACACCGCAACGAGTGCGCAAGCCAGCCCGAGAAACCCAACCGCGGTGCGCGCAAGATAGACGGAGTTAAATGTTGGTGGCGGCGAGCGAAACCGAAGCTCCGAGACGGTACCGTCGGTGTGGAGAATACTGAGATCGTGGTCTGCCCCGCCGGCGAGCATGAACGCGGGATCGTCCAACCGTTCGACCAATACTCCGTCTACTTCGATCACCGTGTCGCCCACGGTAAGACCCGCGGCCTCGGCGGTCGATCCGACCGGGACCTCGTTGATCACCAAGCCCTCCTCGACCCATATAACCGGGAAGTCGAGGCGATAGAAGCTCCGCACCGTACGAATCAGGGATGTCCCCGACACGATCACGATGAAGACCGCGATCACCGTCAAAAGAATGCGTCTCGCACGCATCACATAAGTATAGTCAAGACAACACGATAAATGCCCGCTTCGACGCTTGCTCGATGATAAAGATTGAAATGCTCTTTGGACCTGTACTCTGGGCGGAGCCGAAAGAACCAAGATGCAAGATGCAAGATGCAAAATAACGGATTCCCGATCCGCTCAGTTGGTGCGGCCGAGGGGTTGGATGGGTGGCCTTGTCTCTTGAGACTTGTATCTGAGTGGATGGGCGACCACGCACAAACAAACAAATATTGTATGCGGCTTGCGGCGCTTCAGGCGCCAAGGGCCTGATCGCTGCTGCCCACCTCGTACGGCCGGTCAACCGTAATGACACCCGCAAGGAGCATGTCCCGAACTGCGAGGCCAATCTGCCCCCGACTGAACGGCAGCATCTCCGCCAATAATCCCCATCCGCACGGTTGCGCAGAAAGCTGGTGCCAGATCTGTTCGACAAGGTCGGAATCGGAATCGGAGTTCCATACGAGATGTCCGGCGGATGGGCGAAGGAAGGCGGTCTCCGGAACTGTATCGGCAAAGTGGGCAAATTCGTCCTGGATTCGCGCCGCTTCGAAGAGCAGTGGCTGTACCGGGAGGTACTGATCGGTTTCAGCTGCGGCCGACAGAGTCGAGAATCTGAAGGTCCCCATTTTCGGTGGTGAGTTCAAGATCTCCAGAAACGCCTCGGGCCCGGTGAGATTCCCGCAAAGGATGCGCCCGATCATCTTGTCCCGGGTGTGGATTGCACCGAAGGTGTTTCCGTCCTCGTCGTTCACCTCGAGGACCCCTGTCGCCCCCGACTCGACCACGGTCTGAAGAATAGCTGGAAGATCAAAATGTTCGAGTTTGCCACGGAGGTTGCTGCCGCTGTACGCACCGAGGTTGGCGACTGTTCCCTCGAGGCGCCGCGCCAGGCTCTGCAGATAGTGTAGGGCGAAATCTCGCGAAGAATAAAGTTGGCGAAGCAGGACCGGCCGCGGCCACTGCAAGGTGGTCCCTCCGTCGGGAAAGTGGGCCATGGAGTTGAGGGCGGTGCCGGTGAGGACCTTGGCCTCGGATATGGTCGATCCCGCCCCGATATAGGCCACCGGTTGCAAACCCACCTCCTGGCTCTCCTCCCGGCAGATCTCGACCACGCCATCGAGCACCAGGTAGAGCGCGGCCGGCACTTCACCGGGGCGAAACAGGACCCCCCCTACCGATTGCACGTCAACCCCGCCGAGTCGCGCCAACGACATCTGCTCGGCAGCGGGCAAGCCGTGAAAAAATGGGCAATCTCTGATGGCCCGCACGAGATCCTCGAATAGCATTTAAAATTTGTATCACAATCCACACCACTGTGTTCGATCGATAACGAAGCTCGCACCCAGGCGGGAGCAAGCGCCTCAGCCTACGGCAAATCTGCGGCCATAGCAGAAAGCTGGCAGGATATGTGGGCTCGAAGATACAATGGGAAGATGGCGCAGGATGAGAAAACCACGGATGCTTTCAGGCAGGTACTGCAGGAAGAGCTCCGCAACCCCGTTTACTTGACCCCGGGCGAGGTCAATGGTGGATGGTGCGATCTCTTCCCCGTGCTCGCGGCGTCGTTGCCCGCTCCATTTCCCATCTTCGGGCGAGATGAAGAAAAGGTCGTAACCTGGGGCTATCCGCTGCTCCTTTCGGACGGGGTGCTCAAGCTTCGACGCGACCTCGAAGCATTGGTCGAAGCTGAGGCGGAGTACCGAGTACGCTCGCAGATGGGTGACGGCGACGACAAACAGCGGATGATGACCCACCGCGACCGCTATCACAAATCCATGTCTGCGACCCTGGAAAACGTCGTGATGAACGACTACCACCGAGGGCTGGTGGATCTCTTCCTTCTCTTTCACACCGGCGAAGTCACTCGAGCCCTGGCAAAGGTGTCGAAGGCGGTCTCCAGCCCGCGCTCCGGTGCACTAAGAGGCAATGGCGAAGACATACGTCAGGCCATCGCCACGGTCATCGCCGATCTCCTGCGACGTGCCGCAATGACCGCGGTCGATCATCTCAAACAACTTGCCAGGGTGCAGGTCACTCCTGCCCTCACACCGCTCCTCGGAATTATCTGCCAGGACCAGCTACTCCTCATCGATTCCCGTCCGCCTCAGGACATCTCTCAGCTCAGCTCGTACATGCAGGCCAGGTTTCGACAGCGGGCCGAGGCCGTGGTCGAAGCCAATAACGATGTGCTCGAGCGCCTCCGAGATCTGGTTGCACGCAATTCTAAGATCGGGGGCCTCCTCCGGCTAGCAGTCGGCTCGGGTCTCAAGCTCGACCGGCCCGAAACTCTCCTCGAGCCAAAGCTCCTGAATGCCATCCAGGCTGCCGGGCTCGCCGACACCCTGAATCTCTCTGTTGTCCAGATGAATCTCCTGCGCGATCTCGGTCTCCGACTCAAGGCCTTCGAGCTGCTTGCCGCACTGAGAAGGCGCGTCCTTCCTATGCAGCGACAGGGAACATCTCTCGTGCTGAGGGGCCGTTCCTCCGAGACTCCAATTGCCAAGACGACCCGCCCCTACGATTTCACCGCTCCCGGTGTCGTCGACTCCGCGGTCCGCCGATTCGGCCTGATCTACGATCTTTCGAATTTCACCACCGTTCTCGAAGAGGTCCGCAAGGCGGGGCGGATGGCCGAAGAGCGTGCGCTCCAGTTCATGTACGTGTTCCAAAACCGCCTCGAGGCAATCCGGCTTCGACGTCGTCTGACCTTCGAGAAGTTTCTCGGCGATGGCGCTTTCTACACCTCGCGCCGAGCCGTGCGGGTCATCGCCGCCGCGTGCGAAATTCAACAGGTCTACGAACAACTCCGAGAAGTTGGTTTCCCGTTCAATCACGGAATCCGGATTGCTCTCAACTACGGCGTTTTTCGCCTGCTTCCCATGTTGCATCCAGGTCCTGAAGCGAAGAGATTCGAGTTCTTCGGTCACGGCATCGTCGAGCTCGCGCGCCTGACCACCGGAAAGAGCTCGCGCGAGGTCTCCGACATCGCGGAATTCCTCGTCCATTCCGGCTATGACCCTGGAGAGGTGGATCTCTTCCTGTCACCGCTGGCATCGGTGCGCAGCGGTCAGGAGCAGATTTCGACCCGACCCTACGCGGCGACCATCGACGGCCATGGCGAGCTGGTCAACGAGGGAGTCGTCATTGCCATGCCGTTCATCGAGGAACTCGAGATCGAGCTGGAGATCTCGACTCTGGCAGTGGCAACTCTCGATGGCCTCCGGTGGGTCCTTTTCCCTGTTGACCCGGGCATGCCCGACAGTCTGTTTGTCGGCCTCCGCTATCTCGGAGTAGCCCGGCTCAAAGGTCTGCCACCCCAGGAGTTGGTGGAAGCGATGGTGTTGACAAAGATGCCCGAAGACCGAGAGGATATCCCGTTCAAGCGTTCGCTCGTCGGCCTCCTCCGCCACCACACCCAAGGCAACCAATCGCCAAGGGAAGTTCCGCTCACCCCGGAAGAGTCTATCGAGACGAATCTCCTTGTGATCACTTACCTACTGGAGGACGGAAGGAGAAAGTGGATCTTCGGTGAGTACCGGGATACGGACGATGTCCTCCTGCATGCGATCCGGGTGCCTATCCAGACACCGGAGCTCAAACCCGGCGAACCAATGGAAATGTGGCTCTTCCGCAATCGATTCGAGCTCGCCCGGATCTACGAGAGCCTGCGACGCGAATCCGCGGGCATGGCGACCCCCCTGGCAAACCTTCGTAGCCGGCCGGGATACCTGGCGTGTTTTCTTGCCGCACCGCATCGAGCGGTTGGATAGCCGGTCGCGCTTGCAACGGTCAATTTGAACCATTAAGACACCAAGGGGTCCAAGAACTCACGAAGAGTTTTTCAAGGTGTTGATTGGCTTGTCACAATTTGGGGTGGCACAGCCCACGAGCCATCAGCAAAAACCTGGTAACGTTTTCTGATAACGCTGTTGTTACTTGGTGTTCTTGGTGCCTTGGTGGTGAATCGGGTGGGTGGGAATTCCTAATTTCTCATTCCTAGTTCCTCACTCACGATTCGAGGGCTTCTTCGAGAATTCTCAGATAGCTCTTGAATCTATGATCGGCGATATCACCCGCTTCAACCGCCGCGAGGACTGCGCAATCGGGCTCCTGGTCGTGACGGCAGTCGGGAAAGCGACACTCACCAGCACGGCTCGCAATCTCCGGAAAGGCCTCCTCGAGCTCCTCCCTGGTTGCCTCCCACACGCCGAACTCTTTGAGGCCGGGAGTGTCGACCACGAAACCGCCGTACGGCAACGGCATGAGCTCGGCAGCGGAGGTGGTGTGTTTCCCCTTGCCGGTGCTCTCCGAAAGCTCACCAACCTTGAGCCGAAACCCGGGATAGACCGCGTTGAGAAGCGACGACTTGCCGGCGCCCGAGGGACCACAAAAGAGGGTGGTCCGATCGACCAGCATCCGTTTGACAACGCCGAGACCCCAGCCGGATCGGGCAGACACCATGAGTACTCGATTATCGAGGTGGGCATAAGCCGGGAGCCATTGCTCGACCTCCTCGATCCCCTGATCGGCTTTGTTGATCGTGATCACTGCGTCAATGCCCGCCAGACGGCAAGCGACTAGGAAACGATCCAGGAGACCCGGCTTGGGCACCGGTTCACGGGCGGCGAAGACCAGGAGGGCCTGGTCAACATTCGCCGCCAGTATCTGAGCGCGGTTCTTCGACGGCGCCTTGCGGAGAAGACAGTTGCGGCGCGCATGGACTGCGCCGATGACTCCGTCCTCGCCCCGCATTTCCAGAGTCACCGAATCACCGACCACCAGGCGGGCCGCCGGCGGCGTTCCGCCCTCCCAGTTGAGGCGCCGTCGAGACGCCACCACAAGGGTCTTGTCTCCAACCTGCACCCGGACCAGCGGACCGTGCATCGCGATGACCGTGCCGTCGAGCATTTCCATGGCCGCGGAGAGTATAGCTAACACCAGCGGTTTCAAGGATGAGGCTTTCACGCGGAGTCCTGATCCAACCGGCCGCCGGCGTTAAGGGTTAAGAGTTAAGGCGGGCCCGAGTATTTCGAGAATCTTGGTTGCAGATCCTATCCACTCTTAACCCTTTACTCTTTATTCTTAACTTGTTACGCGCAGTCGCTACGCGGAATCGAGCGTGCTCGGAAAGCTACTTCGCGATGCGCTTCAGACGAGGGGGGCGGGTCGCGAGCTCGTCAATTGCCTGACAGAAACGCGCGAAGACGCGGTAGTCCGCGGGCGACACTGTCTGCGCGGGCAGTGAGATGTGCAGAATCGACTGGAGGCTGCCATCGACCGGCTCGAGGGTCTCACTGACGGACCCCCACGCTGCATCCAGGTGTCGCGGCATCCTCTTCTTCGGCTCCCACCCTGGCGGTGGCACAAGATCAAGCTGAATGCGGCGCTCGATCGGCAGCGGCAGCATCAAGGGATAGGTGCGTTCCGGAAGACGAGCCAGCATCGGCACCACCGGGTTGGCGAGAATGAGGCTCCGACACACCAGCTCACCGTCCTCCGCATCACACGCGCGGGGAACGGTGATGTCGAGGTGGATGGTGGCACCATCCTCGGTCTTTTCGACCTCTCCATCGACCGTGTCGGCACCTGAGAACATGGAGAGCGCCATCTGCCGGTAGACCATTCCAACCTGATCCTCCGGAACGCTCTCCAACCTTTCGAGAAGCCCGGTGGCCTGGCCGCCCCGAAGCGGCATCGTAAAGGTGATATGAGCCCCACCATCGGCGTCGACGGTCGCGCGAACGGCAAGCTCGTCGACCAGGTCCGGGTTTGGAAAGGTCGGCAACGTTTCGATGCGTACCACCGGCTGCCGGGGATCCGACAGTGGCAAAACCAAGCCGTCACTTCCTTGGAACAGGGCATGTATGGAGCCGACGCCGCGGCGTTCCTCGCGACTGTCAAACCAAATTTCGTCACCGCCGTGCGCTACCCGCAACAGGGCCACGGGGAAGGCGTCGAGGGTCGGCACCTGAAGACGTTGGTCGCGGTCGGTCCAGGGTCGAGTGAGCACAAGGTCGACATTCCATCCCGCGTCCACGAGTACGGCGGCAACGATGCCAAGGCGGTTGCCACGGCGGCGGCCAAAGCTCTCTCCGGCAGTATCTGCCACCGATAAATCACCGTTCCCCCTCTCAACAGTCTCCACCAGTTCATCGATCAGAGAATCGACCTGCTCCTCGGGCGTCTCGCCGACCAGCACCTCCTTTTGCCACTCGCGGAGCTCCGGTGAGGATCGCAAAACCGGCAGCATCCGGTCGCGTACGGCATCACCCACGTCCTGCCAGCTGACCCCGAAGCCGTAGTTGAGCCACGGCATCAGATCCTGGGCGGGTGGAGCGAAAGGTTCGGTCGGCATCGGCGGCACGTCTTCGGCCCGCCAATACAGCATCCGCAGGTCCTGCCACTCCTTCTCGCTGCGCTCGAGCCCCTCGAAATTGCCATCAACTTGAATATCCACCTCGGGCGGCACCAGAAGGATGTATTCGGAGAGACCGAACGCGCGGTCGGGGTCGGCAAAGCGGTATATGTAGGGCGGAAGGTGGCCGTCCCGCGATGCGCCGGTCGGACCGACCCAGGCGACATACTCCTCCTCGACAACGTCACCGGGATCGACATCCGAGAGGGTGATACCGCCCTGACCCGGCTGGATATCACTCGGCACCACGACGCCGCCATCCGGCTTGAGGATCCTGATGTTGAGGATATGGGCATCCGGCAGCGGCTGCAGTACCGACGCCCGCCGCGCCCCCACCGGCGTGTTGGCGCGAGTCAGTCCGTGATAGTAGTAGAGGCTCGATCCATCTACGAATATTCGCTCCACCGCCTGATCAAGAAGCAATACAGCATCGACATCCTCGCCCAGATCGCGGTGTTTGCCGACGAAATCGCGGGCTTCGACCGCGAAGGGAGCAAAGAACGGCTCGCTGCCGTTGCGCCACGACAAGGTCAGGAGTTGAAGGTTTGAGGGGTCCCGATCGAGAGCGCCGGCGAGCGACGCAAGCAGCGCCTCATGGTCGTCTCCGGCCAACAACAGGCCGAGCTCGTCGAAGACCCTGAGATCTCCCCACCGCTCCCGCGCGAGTTCGAGTTCAACACTCGCGGTCTCGAAATCTCCGTTCTCCAGGAGGAGCGTCACCAACTGAACATCGAGATCCGGGTCCACGACCTCAGGGGCCAGGCTCGCAGTGGCAGTAGCCGCTTCACCGACAAGGCAGCTTGAAGCCATCTGTCCGATCCACCTCGTCTCGACAGGAGTCGCGACGGCCAACGCGCGCAGCAGTGAGCCCCGCTCACGCCACCGTTCGAGAGAGGCCAGCACTTCGAGCCGAAGATCGGTCACAGCCAGAGAACCCGGGAGGTCCGATTCCAGCTGAGCGAGACCTTCCTCGGCCTCACGTACCCAGCCCCTCCTCACGCTTTCGCGAACCCAGATTCGCAGAACACGTGAATCATCGGGGTGGTCGGCCACCAACTGATCGAGGATCTTCTCTGCGTCCTCGCCGCGCCCTTCACGCATCGCCACTGACCGCTCGAAGAGGCGCGAACCGGGAATGCTGCTCGCAGCCCTCAGGAGTTGGCCGATATTGCGGGCACGCTCGGCTCCCGGCACGCCATCCTCCGTTGTAAGGAAATGGCGGGCCAGGGCAAGGGCCGCCCACGGATCATCGGGGTCGACCGTGCGGCCACGCTCGATCCACCGGTACTCGCCTTCCGGGTCGTTGCGCGCACGGGCCAGCTGTGCGGCGAGAAGATAGTCAGGCACTGAAGCGTCCTCGCCCTCGAGACGCCGCGAGAGCGCCTCGGACGCAGGCGGCAGTGTCGCGGCGATTTCGGAATCGGCCCACACTCCGTCAGCCCGATCGATCCGGGTCACAGCTTTGACCGGGCGCCCCTGATCGTCGAGCAGGCTGACACGAACCTCCGGCCCATCGGGCGCCGCCACCTCCAGCCGCAGCCGATGCAAACCTTGAGCAAGACTCAGGCGGTACCACGCGGTGCCGGGATCCACCTGTCCGCAGTTTCGGCGCCGGTCGACCGGACGTCCGTCCACCTCGAGGTTGTAGCCACCCCTCGCCTCGACCACCATCCAACCATTCGTTTCAGCAACCACGTCCAACGTCCAGGAGACGAGAAAGACACCGTCAGCCATCATGGCCCGGTGTGACCCATGCCATGCGTCGGCGGTCCGCATCAGCACGTGAAACGGATTCGCAGGATCGGACCACACCGTGCCGAGAGGCGGCAGCTCCAAATCCGGCGGCACCACGTCTCGCTCCAGATCGAGGGTGCTGAAGACACCAAATGCGCCCGCCAGCTCGGCAGTTGTCAGCGCACCGGCAGGCGGGCGGGCGCCGAGGCGGGCCGCCACCCGCTCGAGAATGAACCCAAGCTCTGGATCGCGACCGTTGTCGACCCCAGCCAACACCTCCTCCGGCTCTGGGAGGTCCTCGATATTGGAGAGCCACCAGGAAGCGGCCGCCACCGCGTCGGCACTGCTCGGGTCGGCAGCGATGGTCGCCAGAGCTCGTTCACGCGCACTGTCGAGGTCGAAATCCATTCCCGCCTGCCACACCTCCCACCAGCCCGCATTGACTCCCAGCGAGGGGACGAGGCAAACGACGATCAAGAAGGTGCGGCGCCACAGATTGATCATGGTGCCTCCAACCGTCTCTCCAGGTGTCGCTCGACCGTTACCAGAAATTCCCGCAGTCCACCGACCTCCTCCGCGTCGAAGATCCCTGATTCGAAGTGCAGCGAGCCATCGACCCGGTAACCTTTGCTCAGACTCTCTGTTGTGATGTGCAAAGAACCGAATTTGGTGTCCAGTTCGACCGCAGTCGGCAAGGTCTTGGGCGGGCGTCCAAGATCGACTTCGAGGGACCATTCGAGGTCAGGCCGCACGTTGATCTTCAGCGGTCCATGTCGAGTTCCGCCGGGCACCATCCGCGCCGCCCAACCGAGTTCCCCAGGGTATGTCCCGACACCCCCACCGCTAGCCAGCGCGCTCTTCGAAATCGTGCCTTCAATTTCGACAATCGTTGGATCGCGGCCGGGCACCAGTTGCATCTTAGGCTCACCGGTGAGTTGGGCACCGGGAAAAAGCTCCTGCAACCATCGCGCAAACCGCAGCGGATCCCGACTGCCGGCGAACCTCCCCCGCCTCTGATCAGCCGCTTCACCGGTATCGCGAGTCTCGATCGTGATCGCCACATCGGATTCGTTGCCGGGTTCAAGGGCGAAGCGAATATTCGTCCTCCCAGCGCCCACCAATGGCGAGAACTGAGGTCGGCTCTGTGGTCCGTCGACCACCAAAACGAATGCGTCCTGGTCCATCGAAGGCGGCGGAACGGGCGCGTGACCTGTGGCGGTTCCATCGAGCCACAAATCGTCCTCGGGCAAATAGACGATCGCGTGGTTGAAAACCTCGAGAACGGCGAGCTCGCTGCTCACAGAACCAAGATCAGCGGTCCGGATCATCACCATTCGTGCTGGCACATCAATGGCGTCGAGAAGCGCCACCAGGAGGGCGGCCTTGTCTTTGCAATCGCCGATCCGATGGTGGAGAACCCAATCGGCCGAAAATGGGCGGTAGCGATGCTCTCCAAACTCGAGTCCAACGTAGCGAATATCGATGGTCACGAAACGGTAGAGGCGGTTGATTCGATCTTGTCGGTCATCGAGACCATCGACCAGTCGATGGGCGGTTTCCTCCACCTGCTCCGACGTCCGCACCCTCGACGCCACGTGGCGTCCGTACCAATCTGCCAGATCACCCCATTTGGGATGGTTCGAGTAGACCAGGTAGGGCATCACCAAGAGCTGCGGTGCCGCCGGCACGTCGGTCGGGATCGCTGGGAGGTCGCGCCATTCCCAGCGCAATCGGACGACGCCCTCTTCGTCCTCGTCTCGCGTCGGTTCTCCCTCGAGGTTGGCAACCTCCCAGTCCGGAAGAATCGCGTCCGGAGCCACCAGCTCGACCTCCATCAGCGCCACCTGAACTCCACGACCGAGGGGAATCAGCCCTCCATTGTATGGGCCGGTCTCGTTGGCCTCATCGGTCTCGGAGAGGACGTAGGCGATCTCGATGAGGTCGCCGTTTTCAAGTTCGTCAAACCGAAGGACTCGCAGCCGCGTGTCGTAGTAGAGGTTGAACTCGGGCTCTGACAAGCGGGGAGTGTCACCCTGGCGTGCACCGACCTCGGAGCCATCGCGACGCAGGATTCTCGAGCGCAGAACGCGCAGGCGTTGGTTTTCGGCAACATAAGGAATATGTTGGCTGCGCAGTTCGTCAGCTCGCGCAGCATCGGTGATCAAGAACACCTGCTGGACCCTTTCCTCGGTCAAGCGCGAGGGCAGGAATCGGATCTGTTGGTGGTCGAGAATCGCGACTGCCGGCGTCGCAGCCGGAGCCGCATCAGCCATCCGCCACAGCTCGTTCGGGGAGCGAAGCCAGTCGAGGTTCTCTTTCTCCTCGCCCAGCAGCTCGAGCAAACGTTGAGCGCGGCGGTCCTGGGGCCGGATCTCGAGGACGCCTCGAGCGAGTCCTGCGGCGGCCGCATCGTCGGCCACCGAGTGTTCGATACTGGCCAGTTCCATCATCAGATCGACGTCGGTCGGCGAGCGCTCGAGGCCAACGGAAAGAACCGACCGTGCCGATTCGAGATCCCCATCCGCGGCAAGCAGCCGCGCCAGACGCACCCTGGTTTGCGGTACATTCGATTCACGCTCGAGACGCGTCGACAGGAGCTCCCTCATCGTCGCGCCATCACCACAGCTTTCCGCTAGCCTCTCGTTGAGCTCAATGATGTTGACCGCGCCTGGCGTCACATCCGTGAGCCTCATCGCCGCTTCCGCCGCCAGATCCCAACGGCGGGCTTCGATAGCCGCTTCGGCGAGGCCAATGTTGACCCGCACACACAGTGGATAGCCGCGGCCCAACTCTGCCAGCTTCGGCACCACCAACGGCCCCCATAATGCCGCATCGAAATCGAGCATCGCAGCGCGAATGACGGCACCCGATGTGTCCACCTCGGCCAGGAGACTGTGAGCCTGCTCGTACAGCCCGCGTTCTCCATACCAGGCCGCAAGCTCGAGTCGGGCCCACAGCAGGTCAGGATCTTCTTTCAATGCCTCGGAAAGGAGGTCTCGCGCCGCCCCAGGCTCGGTCGTGACGAGCCATTCCAGGAGCCTTGCCTCTCCCGGCTTCTCGGCGCGGGCAACCCGACACGCAGCGCGAACGCCACCTCCACCAACCGGTTCTGGATGCCGGGCGACCAGAAAGGCGGCCAGAGCCAACGCAGCCTCTGGGATTCCCTCAGCACGTGCTTTGCGGATCTCCGAACCAAGCTCGCGGACCTCTGGCGGCTCAGTGTTGATTGGTGGATACAGCGCGGGCGGCTGCCGGATTTCTCGCACCCCATCGATGGCTGAGCCGTCAGGTTGGGTGAGACGCGCGCGAAGCCACCAGCGCTCGTCCTCCGAAGCTACAGCAATGACAACTGCGTTCTCTCCCGCACGCAACCACCCGCCGCCGACCGCTTGGTCGGGCGCCCGGTCCAGGGGCTGCGGCGTGGTCACCAGCTCGACACCGTTGAGCCAAACTCGCGCCACCTGCGCTACCCCCACCCGCACCGCCACGGGCTGTTTGCTATCGCTCACCACCGTTGTCGCGAGGTAAGCCATCTGCCGTTGCGGAGGCCAAGCGAGACCCGACACACGCACCCATCCCGACGGATCGGTGCCCGGTGTCGCCCGCCACTCGAATTCAGCCAGCGGTGGCACCGCAATCTCATTGAAATCGGCAAGCTCCTCGAGAGCTATTGGTTCGTGAAACCACCACGAGGTGAGCCCACCCATTGTCCGGAAGAGTTCCCGTGCGACAGCATCACGGCCGCGGTCGATTTCTATTTCCGTGCGCATCAGGCGGATCTCATCCACCATCAGCGGATCGATTGGCCGTGCGGCGGCAAGGCGGTCAAGTCCACGCTCGGCGAGCGTCCAATCTTCGAGAGTCGTACGCCAACTCAGAGCAAAGACGAGATGATGGTAGTCGGCCGGGGTCAAGCCATCCTCGACGGCCACTTCGATGTGCCGCTGGACACGTTCCTCTATGGGACCGGCATGTACTGCCGGCGCAAGACACAGAAGAAACAGGGTCAGCCCAACCAGTGTACGGTTATGCACCATCGATGCTTCTTTGCTGATCTTCGTGAAAAGGTATCGTTGCGCCCTCATATGACACCCGAGTATGGCAGATCCTTCGATGATCCCGCGCCCGAGTCCGCGTCCGAAAGACTCACCACCAAGGGCACCAAGAACAACAAGGGAATTTCTCTAGTTTTTTTTCTCGCTCATCGAGATGCGATGCTCGGATATCGATAGGAACTTCGAGGAATTTCAGGCAGAATCTCCCGAAAACCCTGAAATTACTTGGTGACATTGGTGTCTTGGTGGTGAAAACGGATGGGTTGGGGAACGTTATCCGCTATCCTCCCCCGATGACGACGAACCACCTGGCCGCGATCACCTTCGACGCCGGCGGGACCATGATCTATTGCGACCCAAGCCCGGGCGAGATCTATGCTCACCATCTGAGTCGTTTCGGCCGTCCCGTCCAGGCTGAAGAGGTCGGACCGATCTTTCGGGACGCCTGGGCCGCCATGCAACGTCAGTCGGCTCCAGGCCAGGATCGATACGCCTCCGTCGCCGGTGGAGAGCTCGCCTGGTGGGGCGCCTTCGTGCGGGAGGTGCTCCGACGTCTCGACCACGATGCACCCTGGGAACCACTCCTCGAAGATCTTTATGCGGCATTCTGCGAGGCCAGCGTCTGGAGGATTTATCCGGAGACTATGAGCACTCTCGAGGCCCTCGCGGGCCGCGGAATCCGGCTGGCGGTTATTTCGAACTGGGACCGGCGCCTGCCTGACATCCTCCGTTCGCTCGAAATATTCGAGATCTTCGAGACGGTTACTGTGTCTTCCGTCGAAGGAGTCGAAAAACCATCCTCCGAGATCTTCCATCGCACGCTCGAGCGGCTGGGGATCTCGGCCGGAGAGACGATCCACATCGGAGATTCGCCCCTCGAAGACTACGCCGGAGCCGAAACGGCGGGCCTCGGCGCAGCTCTGATCGACCGCCATAACCTTTTCGCAAACGAGCCCTATCGGCGGATTTCCTCGCTCAACGAAATCCTCGGAATTATCGACACAAGCATGACCGGACCATGAATGTTCAGTTTTGAGTTCTCAGTTTTGAGTTTTGAGTTTCCAAACTACCCGCCGGGATTCCTCATGGGTGGGAGGGGTGTAACTCAAAACTCATAATTCAACCCTCAAAACTCTTTTCTGTTGTTCCCTCGAAAAGGCGTGGACAGAAGAAACGAGCTACTATGAACCGATGCTGCATGCCGTCATAATGGCCGGGGGATCGGGAACCAGGTTTTGGCCCGCTTCGCGGCGCAATCGTCCCAAACAGTTTCTGACTCTCGCCACCGATACTCCGCTGTTGCGGATGACGTTCGAGAGGCTCGGAGGACTGGTGCCGCCAGAGAGGGTGTGGGTGGTAACAACCGCTGCGACTGCCGATGCCAGCCGCGACATCCTTCCAGAGCTGCCCGCCGGCAATGTTCTCGCTGAGCCAGTGGGTCGAAATACCGCCGCCTGTGCGGGCTTTGCCGCTCACGCCATCCTCTCTCAAGACCCCGATGCGATCTGCATCGTGCTCCCCGCCGATCACGTCATCGGTCAGGAGGAACGCTTCCGTTCGGCGATGGCGGCAGGGGCGCAGCTCGTCGAGCGCGAGGGCGGTCTGCTGACCTTTGGCGTCCAGCCAACGAAACCGGAAACCGGTTACGGTTATCTCGAAGTCGGTCAGGAACACTCCCGGGATGGCGAATGGGCGGTTCACCATTTGCAGCGCTTCGTCGAAAAACCGGATCTGGAACGGGCACGGCGTTATCTCGAATCGACGCGGTTTCTGTGGAATGCCGGGATTTTCGCGTGGCGTGCAGTCGATCTCCTCGACGAAATTGGCCGCCAACTGCCAGAACTCGCCGAGGGCCTCTGCCGGCTGGCCGAAGCCATCCGATCTTCGAACGCCGATGCCGTAGTCGCCGAAGTCTACCCGACCCTACCCGCCACCTCGGTGGACTTCGGAGTGATGGAGGGGGCACAGAAGTGCTGGACAGTTCCGGTCGACTTTCCATGGTCCGACGTGGGTTCATGGTCAGCGCTTGCAGAGGAAATCCCAGGCGATTCCTCCGGCAACCACCGCTGTGGACGGGTCCATGCCACAGATTCGCGCGGTAATGTATTGGTCAGCACGGGACCGGCGCTCTCAGTGGCTGGCGTCAATGATCTCGTGGTTGTCGCCACGCCGGACGCGGTGTTGGTCGTGCCGAAGGATGAAGCGCAGCGGGTCAAAGAAATCGTGGAAGCGCTGCGTGACAAGGGTTGGGATGACGTTCTCTAGAATTCTCAATTCTGAATTCTCAATTTTGAATTCCCATCCACTTTCCCGGTTCTCTGGGACGGTGTGTGGTCATTGAGAATTGAGAACTGAGAATTGAGAACTGATTTCTACTTCTTCTCTCTGAGTCCGAATTGTTCGAGCTTGCGATAGAGGGTGGATCTGCCGATGCCAAGCTGGCGCGCGACATCGGAAAGATTGCCCTTGTTGTTCTCCATCGCCCGAACAATGGTCTCGCGTTCGACTTCCTCGAGGTTCATTGTGCCGCTGGCGGACCCCGAGTCCGCTGCCGCCTGAGTTCCCGATGCGGCCGAGGGCTGATCTCCACCAATCCCGGGCGGCAGATCCTCGAGCGTGAGCTCAAGCCCTGAAGAAACCAGAAGTGTGCGGTGGATTATGTTTTCGAGCTCGCGAACATTCCCAGGCCAACCGTGCGTCGCCATCGCATCCATCGCCTGGGCTTCGACCCGAGTCACCCGCTTGCCGGCATCGCGGGCATATTTCTCGAGAAAATGCTCGACCAATAAGGGAATGTCCTCCCGCCGGTCGCGCAGCGGCGGCAGGGTGATCGGGAAAACCACCAAGCGGTAATAGAGGTCCTGGCGGAATGTTCCCTCCTCGACCATTTTCGCGAGGTCGCGATTGGAGGCGGAGATCACCCGAACATCGAGCTCGATGGTCTCTGTGCCCCCCACTCTCTGGAGGACTCGCTCCTGGAGGACCCTGAGCAGTCTCGCCTGGCCAGAGGGTGACATCTCGCCGACCTCGTCGAGGAAAATGGTGCCGCCGGATGCCTTCTCAAACTTGCCGGGGTGGGTCGCGAGGGCCCCCGTGAACGCGCCCTTCTCGTGACCAAAGAGCTCGCTCTCTTGCAACCCCTCTGGAATCGCCGCGCAATTGACGTCGATGAACGGTCCGTCCGAACGCAAGGATGCGAAGTGGATCGCTTTGGCAACGAGCTCCTTGCCGGTGCCGCTCTCACCTGCGATGAAAACCGTGATCTCGGATTCGAGCACCTTTTCGATCTGATCGTAGACTTTCCGCATGGCGGCCGACGAACCGACAATACTTCGGAGATGGTAGCGATCCGAAAGCTCTTCCTTGAGACGTTCCACTTCTTTTGCCAGGCTGCCGTGAGACAGCGCATTCCCGAGAGTCGTCAGCAGCCGTTCCTGATCGATCGGCTTGGTCAGATAGTCGTAGGCACCAAGCTTGGTCACCTCGACAGCTCGCTGGACATCGTGGTCAGCAGTCACCATGATGACCGGCAGTTTTGGATGGCGCCGGGAGACTTCCTTGAGAACCTCAACGCCGTCAACCTCGGGCATCATGAGATCGAGGAGAATGGCGTCCGGCGGCTCGCCCGAACTCGCCAGCACTTCGGCCCCGGAGGCGAAGGCGTCGACCTCATATCCGGCCTCCGTAACCATAAAGGTCACGAGCTCCCTGATCGCCGGATCGTCATCCACCACCCAGACCATCTGTTGGTTTGCCATGGTGGTTAGTTTACTGCAGATCTACTCCCGGCAGCGAACCACTGCCGGGAGTAAATCCGTCACAGCACAGCCTGAAATGTGGCGCCGGACGAGCTTCAGGTATCACTGCTCTTCCGCCGCAAACACACCAGCGTGACATCGTCCTCGAGTTCGCCTCCTTCGATGTGCGCTGCCAGGGCCGCGGTGAGCTTCTCGATCACACCACGTGGGCTCCCATCAACGGCGAGACAAGCGCGGATTCTGTCGAGCCCAAACTCGTCGGAACCGCTGATGCCGCCCGCTTCGAGGAGACCATCGGTATAGAGGAGCACCGTATCGCCCGTCGCGAGCGATGTTTTTTTGGACTCATAGCTCTGGTCCGAGAGAAGGCCGATTGGACGGCCAGTAGCTCCAAAGTCATGGACCGACCCTTTCCGCCTCAGCATCAGTGGCGGATGGCCGGCGCTGACCATGGTCAGGGTTTCGTCGGTCGAATTCCATTCCGCCGCCACCAGGGTGGCGTATTTGCGGCCGCGGGTGAGGCGGCAGAGGATCTCATTGACGTCAGAAAAAATCGATGTCAATGGCTCCGACCCCGCTCGCCGAGTCCACAAACATGCTTGGATATTTGACGCCACGAGGCCGGCCGGAACGCCCTTACCGGAAACATCGGCGACCACGATCCACCAGCGGTCATCACCAACCGGGATCACGTCCCAGTAGTCGCCGCCCACCTCGTGACAGGGCTCGAAGAGGACCTCGATCTCGAGACCCGGGATGTCGGCACGGCCCTCGGGTTGCAGAGCGCGCTGGATCTCGGCCGCGAGACGGACCTCGCGACGCAGCTGTTCTCGGGCCACGATCTCCCGGTGGAGATTGGCTGTTGTCAGAGCAATCGCGAATGGAACACCAAGCTCGGCCAGGAACTCGACGTCCTCTAATGAAAAACCCCCGCCTCGATGGTTGAGGAGCTGCAGCACCGCAATCAGCAGTCCTTCACTGTCACGAACCGGTACCGTCAGAAGTGACCGGGTCTGGAACCCGGTGAGTTGGTCGACCTTGGGGTCGAACCGTGAATCAATGTAGGGATCGTCCAGGATTTCCGCCTCGCCCGACGCCGCCACTGCGCCGACGATGCCCTCACCCACCTCCACCGTCAGAGGACCTGTGGTCAGACCCTGTGCAACCATAGATCGCAGGCGACCGGTCTCCCGGTCAACCAAGAAGAGGCTCCCACGTTCGGCATTGATGAGTCGCGTCGCGATGCCGACAACGTGTTTGGCAAGCTCAGCCAAATCGAGGGTCGAGTTGACCATCAATCCGGCCTCGACCACCGCCTCCAGCCGCCGGACCCGCTCCCGAGCCTCGGCAAGCTGGTCTGCCGTTGAATCGCGATGACTCACAATGTTCCCCGTCAAGATGAGAGAACATCGTAGCGCAGAACAGAAGTCCTGGGGCTTGCGGCTTGACGATTCTCGAGCCTCAGGTCTCAAGTCTCAAGCCCTTTGCAGGTAGGTGCGTTAGTGAAGGACCGAAGTGATCCAGACGGACAGCGCTTCGGCTGCCATATCACCACGAAGCGCAGTCTCGACGGCGCCCGCCCCCGCAAGCGCCTGCACCAGAGCCTCGTCGGTGTACCGCCCTGCTCCTTTGAACAGCCGTCCGAGCGCAAAGAGAGTTGGCGCCCTCCCACCCGGTCGTTGGATCGGCGATGGTGCGTCGGCCTTCACGAGCTCCACGAGCTTCGGACCGAGCCCATTTTTGAATCGCCTCGGGTACCAGAATTCGTCGCGGGTCTTATCAGTCGACATTTCCCCAACGAGTCCGTGCGCTGCCGCCAACCGTCTGAGATAGAGGATGTTCTGGAGGATCGACGCCACCTGACTGAAGAGAATGAACGGGGCGCCTTTGGCGCTGACTGGCCGCCCTTGTCGATCTCGCACCTGGATGCCTGCTTCGGTGGCCGCCATGATGTCGAGGACCGGTGCCGCCTTGCGCTCGAAGACCGCATCCCACACAACATCGAGAGAACGCTCCTTGGGAAAGCTGAGGGCCAGTACAAGCTCTTCGTCAACCGAGCCATCGACGTTGGCCGCCGTCAGCTTCCGCCCCTCCTGAACAAGCAACCGAGGAGAAAAGCCGAGACGATCGAGCAGCAATCGTGCCGCCCCTGGCGTAAACCGGACATCGCCGGCGACCTTCGAAAGCAGCGCCCGCAGCATCGCTTCCTGTTCCCTCGATAGAAGGGCGTCTTCCCACGGCTTGGGTGGTTCAGGAACCGGCTGCCAGCGAAATCCGCCTGCGGCGTCAACCGCATCCACGAGCGCACCTTTGGGTTTGCTGTGACAGCAGGCGCCCATGACCAGGGCAATGCCGTCGGCGATCCCGTCATCCAAGACCTGCAGCACCGGCGCAGGATCCACAGCGGCCTTTTCGGCCGGGCGTGCGTCCGGCGGACGCCTTGCCGGAATATCGATCCAGGTACGGATCTCTGGCACGACCAGGACGCGCTGCGGCGCGAAGAGAGAAGGTGAGCAGAGCTCGACGGAGAGGTCTTCCGGCGTCAGGGCTTCGGGTATGGTTTCGGGATCGATATCTCCGAATTCGGCGCAAACTGCCCTCACCGTCTCAGCAAGCGCCTCTTCAAGCAAGTAGTCATCGGACGAGGCGACGAGATAGACCGGAACGGTCACCGCAACGCCCGGATGGGTCGGAACGACCATTGAAGCGTCACTCTTGCTCGGTCTTTTCGGATCTTGATTGCGAGATTGCGGCCGGTGATCGAGAAAACTCAGATTTCTCCACGATCCTGCAGCTCCTGACACTCGATGCAGTGACGCGCCCACGGCACGGCGTCGAGGCGACCCAATTGGACCTTTTTCTCACATGAAACACAGGTCCCGTACGTGGCGTCCTCGATGCGATCGAGGGCCTCATCGACCCGGCGCAGGATGTCTCGCTCTTTCGCGGTGACTCGATAGCTCAGATCACGAATCACCGTCGACAGGGCACGATCGCCGAGATCCGGCGCCTCTTTGTCATTGGCTTCGGTTTCGCTGGAGCGCGCCGCCTTGACGAGCTGCAGGAGGGATTCCCTCTTTGCCGCCAGCTGCTTGCGATAACGCTCTCTTTGTCTCTTATTCATCGCTCAGACCTCCGAAAGGGCTGTCCAATAAGCCCACGCTGCTTCGGCATCCGGTCCTCCATTTGACCGTCCCTCATTGTACGCTGACTCGGTGATACGCACCACCACCCAGCATATTGGCGGCGCGGAAAAGCTGCTCCCACAATAGGAGTCGAGCCAACAAATGGGGCAGGGTCATGGGACCCAGCGACAGCTTCTCATCGGCCCGGGCGACAAGGCCCTTATCGAGGCCCAGGTCGCTGCCGATGGCAAAGAGAACGCCCTCTACTCCCTGGTCAGCGTTCTTTTGCAGTCTTTTGGCGAAGGCCTCGCTGGTGTGAGTCTTCCCGTGTTCATCGACAGCTACGAGTCGCCAACCGGACTCGAGATGACGTATCAAGACGTCGGCCTCGAGCCGCAGCACGCGCTTCGGATCCTTGTCGCGTCCTCCGGAGGACGCCCGCAGCGGGCGGTCTTCGGCCGGCCATCTGCGGTGGACCCTCTTGCGATAGGTCTCGACCTCCCGTTCATAGGGGCTCGCCGTCGGCCGGCCGAGCCAGGCCACGCGAACCTTCACTGTGGATGGCCCTCATCGATACCGAGCGCCAACATATCGAGCTTCGGAGCATCACCCCACAGGCCATCGAGTCCGTAGTACGTCCGGCGCTCTTCGGTGAAGACGTGAATCACGAACTCGCCATAGTCGAGGAGGACCCAATCCGCCCGTCTTTCACCCTCGACGTGGAGGGGTCGCTTGCCGGCCTCCTTGAGCTGCCGCTGTACCGCGTTGGCGATTGCGGCCACCTGGCGGTCGCTGGCGCCGGAGCAGATCAGGAGACTGTCGGTGTAGGACGTGAGGTCGGAGACTTCAAAGCCTACGATCTGGAACGCCTTCTTGTCGGTGGCGGCCTGTGCAGCTGTTCGGAGCGAATCCATGAGTTGAGCGTCTGCCATCACTCCTCCGTCATCGAGGCCGGCGAGTAGAGATCGTACTTCTCGATATAGGAGTGGACCTCATGCGGTACGAGCTCGCGAATCGGCAGTCCACGACTCTGACGATTCCGGATCGAGGTCCCGGAAATCGGGAACGGCTCGTGGTTGAGGAGGTAGATTGTCAGCTCCTCGGGGTCGGAAACCTCTTCGAACGGCTCAACGAGCTGGAGCCGCGGCAGCAGCCGTTCCGGCACCCGTTGCTGAAGTTCCTTGCCCCACATGTGGGCCCGATGGAGAACCACCAAGTGGACCGAATCCACCAATTCCTCCCACATTTCCCAATCGGCGATCTGTGAAAAGGAGTCCGAACCAAGGAGGAAATAGAAAGTGCTGCCCGGGTATCGCGCCCGGAATCGGCGCACAGTCTCCACCGAGTAGGTCGGTTGGGGGGCGAAGACTTCGTCGTCGGATGTGAAGAAATTGTCGTAGGGCAACGTCGCCATGGCGACCATCGCGAGACGGTGGGTGACTGGCGTGAGCGGCGCCGCGTTCTTGTGCGGTGGCGATCCGGCGGGCACGAAGAAAACCGATTCGAAGAGGAAGGTCTCCTGCGCGCGCACCACCGGCACCAGATGGCCCAGATGGAAGGGGTCGAAGCTTCCGCCATAGATCGCGATTCGCCTTGTCATGGCTTTTCTTTGGCCTCCTCAACCAGATCGAACAGCGTTCCCAGCAACCTGTCGATGCCCTCACCAGTGACCGCGGAGATCATTGTCGACTGGACTCCGTTGGCCTTCGCAGTGGCAGCCAGCTCGGCAAACCCAGCCTCGCGGTCGGCCATCGCATCGATTTTGGTGCCCACCAGGATCCAGGGCCGATCTTCGAGCGGTGCCGTATGGGCCTCGAGCTCACCCCGAATGGTATCAACTCGCTCGCCGAGCGACGAATCCGATGCCAGGTCAACGAGGTGGACCAATACCGGGCAACGCTCGACATGACGCAGGAACTGGGTGCCGAGCCCGGCACCCTCGTGGGCTCCTTCGATGATGCCCGGTATGTCCGCCATCACCAGGGTTCGAAGATCGTCGCCCGGCGGGCTGACTACTCCCAGGTGGGGCTCGAGCGTGGTGAATGGGTAATCGGCGACCTTCGGTCGCGCCGCAGAGAGCCGAGCGAGCAAGGTCGATTTGCCCGCATTGGGAAGACCGACCAGACCGACATCAGCAAGCAGTTTCAGCTCCAGATCGAGTTCTAATTTCTCGCCCGGAGCACCGTCCTCAGCGGTGCGTGGGACGCGATTTGTCGAGCTGGCGAATCGCGTGTTGCCGCGGCCACCACGTCCTCCGTTCGCCACCACCATCTCCTGCCCGTTCTCCACCAGGTCACCGAGGACCTCGCCGTTTGTGGCGTCTCGAACCACGGTTCCGGGAGGAACCTGAAGGCGAATGTCCTCGCCGCCGGCGCCGGTTTTGTTCGAGCCACGCCCGTGCTGGCCGGGTTCCGCCCGCACCTGGCGCCGGTTATGGAGATGGAGGAGCGTGTTGAGACCCTCACCAACAACCAGGATCACGTTGCCCCCACGGCCGCCGTCGCCACCGTTAGGTCCGCCGCGAGGCACGTATTTCTCGCGCCGGAAGGAGACGCAGCCATTGCCGCCGTCACCAGCGCACACCGTGATCCGTACTGAATCGACAAGCATCGCTCAGCGCCGCGACACCGCCGCGCTCGGTCGCTTGTCCTGAGATGTCATGTGGGTTCAGCGCGCCAATCAGTTGGAGCTGGGAACGATGCTGATGAAGCGGCCTAAACGGCCCCGATTCTGGAATTTCACCGCGCCGTGGGAGGTCGCAAACAGGGTATCGTCACCGCCACGCATGACGTATTTCCCTGGCTTGAAGCGAGTGCCGCGCTGACGGATGAGGATGGTTCCCGCCGTCACCTGCTGACCGTCACCGACCTTTGTGCCGAGACGTTGGGCGTTGGAATCACGGCCATTGCGGCTCGAGCCCTGTCCTTTTTTATGCGCCATGATGCCCCCTAGGCTTCGATAGCCTCGACGCGAACCTTGTAGTAGTCCTGCCGATGGCCCTGAGTTTTCTTATAACCCTTGCGTCGCTTCTTCTTGAAAACAATGATCTTGTCGCCGCGAACCGGTGCCACCACCTGGCCGCGCACGACCACACCCTCAACCGTCGGCTGTCCGACGCGAACGGCGTCGCCTTGGCTCACCAGCATGACCTTTTCGAAGAGCAGGTTGTCGCCCTTCTTGAGATCGGGCTGGGTGCGTTCCACCAGCAGCTCATCGCCCGGGCTGACCCGGTACTGTTTGCCGCCGTGCTCGACTATCGCGTAATCAGTCATTCGACACCTCTCCCCTCCACAAAGGGGCGTTATTTGTAACAGACAGGCCGTTTTGTGTCAAGATTTCCACCCGCCCGCCCGATCGTAGATGCAGGATGCAGGATGCAGGATGCAGGATGCAGGATGCAGGATGCAGGATGCAGGATGCAGGATGCACCAGAAGCATGAGTCATATCCTCGCGGTGTCAACAGGGGTGGCTGGGCGGATCCAGTATCCAGTATCTAGCTTCCAGGATCAGACGAATGGGCGGGACCGCGTTAAAACCCGGGGGGGCGGTCCCCCTGCGAGCCCTGGCCTCGCGCGCCCGGGCGACGTTCCTGCTGCTGCCGGTTCTGCTTCATCCGTTGCTTGATTTCCTCGATTTTCTGCCACTGCTCGTAGGTCAGGACCAGACGCACCTCGAGCAACATCTCGAAGCGCTCGTTCTCGAGCTTCTGGCGAGCGGTCTGGAAAACGGCGTAGGCGGTTCGTACCGGCGCCGGGTCAAACTCCTGCTGGTCGACCGAGTCCGCAAGATCGAGCCCGGCCCTGTCGACATCGGCCTTGAGGTCGATCATCCGCCGCGCGTGTTGGTAGACGATTCCCCGGATCTGGTCCTGCTGTTCATCGGCGAGACCGATATGGTTCACCAATCTCGGGTTCTCCCACCACTTCCCCGGCGGGAGATCAAAGTCGTTCGCCGCCAGCGGGCCGGCCACCGCGAGGATCACGATGATGATCAGTGCTTTTTTCATGACTGCCTCCACTTTCGCCCTCTCATGACGCTCCATTATCGAAAATTGCATCATCCAACCCCTGGTCGAGGAGCTCGAAGCCCGGGATGGATTCATCGGCCAACATGGCGTCGACTTCGGCAAGAATCTGCTCCACGGGGAGTTCGGAACCCACTCCCGGGTCGACCACCGGCGCCGGCGCCCACAGCGCCCTGAGACCGATCCCCGCAACCAGGACCGCCGCAATGGCGAGCAGTGGACGGGCCCACAGGCGACGCCGCAGGGGCCAGATGGTCGGCGTTGATGGCAGCTGCAACATGATCTCCTGCCGTTGCCGCTCCCAGTCCGGGGCCTCGGCCTCGAGATCTCCTCGCCGGGCATCAATGACGTCTCGCATGGCGGACACCTGCCGGCGGCAGCTGACGCACGAACCGAGGTGCTCTTCAGCCGCCGCTTCGAGCTCGAGACCAGCCACCGCCTCGGTGATTTCATGCTCTTCGAGATGGCTCTTCATCGGTATGCTCCCAACTCCTCCCGCAGCTTGTGCACCGCACGGTGCAGCTGCGTCTTGACTGTTCCCACATGGACATCGAGCGCGGTCGCGATCTCCTCGAGCTCCATCTCGGCGTAGAAACGGAGACGGAAGATCTCTCGCTGACGCGGTGGCAGCTCTTTCTCATGGACCATGAGCGAGGCGACTGCCTGTTTCTGCATCGACCGGCCTTCCGGCCCGGCAGCGTCGTCCGGCACCCGGTCGAGGAGGTCGAGCTCGGCGTCACCATCGGGTTCCTCGTCAACCAGCGCCTCACGCCGCCGCCTGCGCAACTCGTCGAGACAGGTGTTGATGGCGATCCGGGTGAGCCAGGTTGAAAAGGCGGCGCGCCGATCGAAATCACCGATCCTGGTAAATGCTTTGATCAGGCTGTCCTGAGCCGCCGCGTCGGCCTCCGCCACACCCACATACTGCCGGCACACCATCCACACCCGGCGCTGGTGACGGTTGACCAACTCGCCGAAGGCATCGTGGTCACCGTTCTGCGCCCGCAATACCAGCGCATCGTCCGCTTGGGAAAGATCAGTTCGAGATGGATCCATGGCCTTTGCTCGTAACACAACCATACGACGTTCGCTGTTGTCAGGGGTTGACACCGGAGATTCCTTTGAAAGTGAGCACTGAGCGCAGGATACAGGATGCAGGATGCAGAGCCACCCTGCTACTTTCGCTACGTTTCGACCTGTATCTTGCATCTTGTATCCCTGCGAAGGACTCGCAGTGAATCAGGCAGCGCGCCAAATGGGTGGTTTTAGGTTACCGCTCGGGAACGACCACCTTCAACGCACCCGGTAAGACCTCGAAGCGGGCAAGCGGCGGATCAAGGGTCACCGAGTTGCCATCGAGGTGGGCAGGCAACGGCTCTGCGAAGTGAAGTTCGAGCCATGGCGCCTGCAGCTCGTGAGTCCCCTTCTTTGAACCCAGGGCTCCCCGCATCGCGGCCGACAGGCGCATCAGCCGTCCAATTGGGCCGACCTCCTCAACCAAACAGACATCAAGGAGGCCGTCATCTGGCACCGCCGCAGGCGTCAACGCAAAGCCACCGCCGGTGGTCGGCCCACCGTGGACCGCGAGAATCAGCATTGTTCCCTTGTAGTCAGCCTCGCCAGTGACCATGCGGACCTTCTGCATGCGGTATCGAAACAGTGACGCGAGCGCCGCCACCAGGTAGACGAAGATCCCGCGCAGCAAAGGGATCTTGGCCGCCTTGATGCTCATTGCGCGGTCGTTGATGTCGCCGGTGAGACCGATACCGATCGCATTGAAGACCGCGTGGTCGCCGATCCGGATGAGATCGACGGACCGAATCCGGCCATTGACCGCCGCCCGCGCAGCCTCCTCGAGATCCGAGGGTATGCCGAGGGTCCGCGCGCCGTCATTGCCGGTGCCGAGAGGGAGGATCGCCAGTTCGCCGCCGCCGGCCCGGTGCAAACCCTCCGCTGCCTCGTAGACCGTTCCGTCGCCCCCAGCAACCACAACCCTTTGCACGCCCTCAGATACGGCTTCGGCCGCAAGGTCGGTCGCGTGCCATGGTGCCTCGGTGAAAACGACGGGTGCGGAGAGACCGAATCCACCGAGCCGTTCAGCAATCTGCGGCCACTCGCGGCCGAGCCGCCCGCCGTCCGCCGCCGGATTGACGATGATTTTCACCGCAGCAGCGTACCAGACGCAAACGTTGCGGTAGGCACACGGTACCCCGTGGGAAAAGAGCTGCGACGGTCGAAATTTCCATCTCGCCCGGTGTAGAATCGTCTCGTCCAGATCTGATGGCCCGGGTCGCGAAAATCAAACCATCGAGGTGAACATGTTCGAGTTCGCGATTGTCGTCCTTTTCGCGCTCGCCATTTCCGATCTGATCGTCGGTGTCAGCAACGACGCGGTCAACTTCCTCAATTCCTCGATCGGCTCGAGGGTCGCGCCACGGACCGTGATCATGATCATCGCCAGTCTCGGCATGCTTGCCGGCGTAATGTTTTCATCCGGCATGATGGAAGTGGCGCGCAAAGGGATCTTCCATCCGCAGTTCTTCACAATGCCCGAGTTGATGACGATCTTCCTCGCGGTCATGCTCACCGATATCCTCCTTCTCGACCTCTATAACACCTTTGGTCTGCCGACATCGACCACCGTCTCGATCGTCTTCGAGCTGCTCGGCGCGGCGGTCGCGGTATCCCTTCTCAAAATCAGCCAGGCCGGAGAGCCCTTCCGCGATGTCGTCAACTACATCAACACGGCCAAGGCGATGGCCATTATCTTCGGCATTCTCTTGTCTGTCGGCGTGGCCTTTGTCGTCGGGGCTCTGGTACAGATCGCCACCCGGCTTCTCTTCACCTTCGATTACCAGAGAAGGCTGAAACGGTATGGAGCGATCTGGAGCGGCGCCGCTCTTTCCTCCATCATCTATTTCATCCTCATCAAAGGAGCAAAAGGCGCCTCCTTCATCACCCCCGAAACCCTGGCCTGGATCAAAGGCCACACCGGTCTCATTCTTTTGGTTTCCTTCGTATTCTTTACGGTCGTGCTCCAGGCCCTGATGAGCTTCACCCGAGTCCACATTCTC
>Ga0316197_10000223_pt1 | contig 41643 bp, 37 predicted proteins | sample OudBiesiAoxic_MG_FD_204939 | JGI IMG/M metagenome (GOLD analysis project Ga0316197, IMG submission 204939) | Coastal sediment microbial communities from Oude Bieten Haven, Netherlands - site A oxic | ecosystem: Environmental > Aquatic > Marine > Coastal > Sediment | place: Netherlands... | reverse complement strand
GCACGTGATGATGGTATCGGTGCTGATAAAGTGGCTGTTGGTAATGGTCTTTTAGGAATGGCCGAGCGCCTGAAACAATTGGGCGGTAAGCTTGAAATCGAATCAGAGCCCGGTGCGGGATTCGCATTACATGCCTGGCTGCCAACCGAGTTTTGATAGCGATCAGGATGACCCTGACGGAGTATTGGAAATGATAAAAGTAATGTTGGTAGATGACCAGAACCTGGTTCGCAAAGGCGTGCGCAGTCTGCTGGAGCTATCCGAGGAAATTGAAGTGATCGCGGAAGCGTCCGATGGAATCGAAGCCATACGTACGATTCCGGAGATTGGACCGGATGTGGTTTTGCTTGACATGCGTATGCCCGGTAAATCGGGGCTCGATGTGCTGCAGCAGCTGTCAGGTGACGGCACCTTGCCACCAACCATCATCCTGACAACATTTGACGATGATGAGATGGTCCTGGCAGGTATCAAAGCCGGCGCCAAGGGATTCTTGCTCAAGGATGTCAGCCTGGAAGAACTCGTGGGTGCAATCAGAACGGTTGCCCAGGGTGGCTCAATGGTCAAACCGGCGGTGACGCAGCGTTTGCTTAAGGGTCTGGAAAACATGCACACCGATTTTTCCAGTCTGGACCGGCCGGACCCACTAACCGAAAGGGAAACAGAAATATTACGCCTGATGGCTGGTGGTTATAGTAACAAGGAAATCGCTAATTCACTGGGTGTTGCCGAAGGTACGGTTAAGAATCACGTTTCCAATATCCTTTCCAAGATGGGTGTGCGTGACCGAACCCGTGCGGTGCTTAAAGCCTTCGAAATGTCGTTGCTATAAAACCTGGTCGCTGACCTATGACGCTTTGTCGAGATGATCGAACTGGCGTTTCAAATCTTCTTTCGGGTTAGTCACAATGCGCTCCAGCGTTTCCACGCGTTCACGTAAATCCTGTTCCATTGCGTCCATCCTGGCGTGAATGGCTTTGAGTTCTTTGGAAACTTCCACGTTGTGACGCCGTTTCCCCTTGTCTGTGAATATCCCTGCCAATATACCTGCTACCGAAATCAGAGCGATTGCTGTCCACATACTCATCGTACTTCCTCCATTGACCTGCCCCTAATATAAACAGTGATGAACGGCAGTAACAGTGAGAAAAGTCACAGAGACGGTTCTCCCGGTCGATCGCTACGGCGTATGCTCTCCGGTAAGGGATCATGATCAGTGACTTCGATATGGTCTTCAAAATGGACGCGATCCATCAGGTAGCATAGACAATCCTGTTGTATCACCCTGCGATCCGGGGTCAGCATGGAGGGCATGATCTCGCGCACGGTTTCAATCTGGCCCCGGTCAAACCTGAAATACTGTTTGGTTACATCGACACCATCGATGTCCGTGGCCACCAATGGCTGCGCCGGCCCTCCGTTTATCTCACCGAGAGAAATTCCAGCAGTTAACTCCTGAAAATTAAGGACATCCAGGTTTTCCCTGAACGCGATATCGGTCGGAACGTGACCAAACCCGAAAAGTGCATCCTCGTGAACCCGGACGGTCGCGACCATATGAAATAAATGTACGTCTTCCGGCCCCACCGGTGTGGTGGGAATGTTGTCCAGGTGCAAACAGGTCTCCAGGAAACCCATGCTGTGATCGGTGCCATGAATTTCACCGGCCTGACCGCATTCCAATGTGGCGGATGGACAGAGCTTTGAAAGAGACAGCGATTGTGTTCCCTGCGGCATGGTGAAATAAACCACTTTGGAAGAAAAATAAGAGGCCAAGCGAAGAAATTCCGGACGGATGCGGTTTATCGCTGCATAATGCGGGTTCAGACCGGTATTGTTGTGAAAGTCGATAGCAGCGATCGGCACGTGTGAACGCACCCTGTCGGTGACCTGCTGGAACATTTTTCCAATATCACTGTCTTCATGACGACCGCCCGGCCAGCAACGGTTATAGTCCAACTGGTCATCGAGGCGACGAAGGCGATGTTTTGCAGCTTCTGTATTTCCAATCAGAATGGACAAAGAGCGGGGTAATTGATCAAATTCATAGTGGCTTTTCAATAAGCGCCTGACAGCATCCCAGCCGGTGGTTTCGTTGCCGTGTTGTAAAACGGTAACAAACAGCGGTTGTGGGTTCCGGCCTTGCAGGTGGATAAGGGTTGATCCACCCAGTGCTTTATGAAGTTCGGTCGCCGGCAACTCCAGAAGGCCTGCGGGCAGGTGATCAAGTTCAGTGAGTTTCACTATAAAGGAATGCCACTTTCAAAGCAGGTAACAATACAGGCAATTAGCTGATCAGGATAGAGCAGGCTTGAAAATATTTTTAAAGACCCGAAAATAGCAACTCCGGAGAGTGAGCAGGGATACGCCCCTGCCGGGATTAACCAGAAAGACAATTGGATGGATCCATGATTGAAGCAAAGTCCTTGTGTAAATCATATGGCGTTTTCAAAGCCGTAGATGATTTGAGTTTTACAGTTGAAGATGGTCAGGTATTGGGGTTTCTCGGCCCCAATGGTGCCGGCAAATCCACCACCATGAAAATGTTGACGGGTTTTCTGGCCCCCACATCAGGTACTGCACTGATCAATGGTGTTGACGTGGTGGAAAATTCTGTGGTGGCACGGAAAAGTATTGGATACCTGCCGGAAGGCGCACCGAGTTATGGTGAGATGACGGTGCAGCAATTTTTGACTTTTGTTGCCCGTGCCAGGTTGATTGAAGCAAACAAAGTATCGGCCAGTGTTGAAGTGGCTATCAATAAACTGAACCTGTCCAAAGTGAAACACCAGGTGATAGATACCCTGTCAAAGGGTTTCAAACGGCGTGTGGGCCTGGCGCAGGCCATTATTCACGATCCGCAGATATTGATACTGGATGAACCAACAGACGGCCTGGACCCTAACCAGAAGCGCGAGGTTCGCAATTTGATCAGGGCCATGGCGAAAGACAAGATCATTATTATTTCGACCCATATCCTGGAAGAGGTTGCCGCGGTTTGTAACCGTGTGATGATTATCGCAAACGGCAAGCTGCTGGCGGATGATACCCCGCAGGGCCTGATAGCACGTTCACGCTACCACAATGCAGTATCACTGGTTGTAGACAAACCGGAACGGGTTGCCAGTGCTTTGGCAGAATTACCCGAGGTTGGCAAGGTGGAGATCAGGGAAGGTGAATTGACCTTGTTCCCTACCGACAAGACCGGTTTGTTTGAGGCGGTGACAGCAGCGATCAGCGAAAATCAATGGCAGGTCTCGGCCTTGCGGCTCGAGGCTGGCCGGCTGGATGAGGTCTTCCACAATATTACCCGGCCGGAGACACCAGCATGAACGGCACAATCAATGTGATGCGCCGGGAGTTGACCGGCTATTTCTCAACCCCCGTGGCCTATGTGTTTCTGATTATCTTCCTCGTAATGACCGGGATTTTTGCTTTTTACCTGGGTAATTTCTTTGAACGCGGGTTCGCAGACCTTGATTCATTCTTTCGTTTCCACCCATGGCTTTACCTGTTCCTGGTGCCGGCGATCTCGATGCGGCTTTGGGCGGAGGAAAGACGTTCCGGAACCATCGAATTATTGCTCACCCTGCCGCTCACGACCCTGCAGGCAGTGTTGGGTAAATTTCTCGCGGCATGGTTATTTATTGGCCTTGCACTGGCATTGACCGTGCCAATGTGGCTGACGGTGAATTACCTCGGAGATCCGGATAACGGTGTGATTCTTGCAGCTTACCTGGGTAGTTGGCTGATGGCCGGTGGGTTTCTGGCGATTGGTTCGTGTATGTCGGCACTGACCCGCAACCAGGTGGTCGCATTTATTCTCAGCATTGTCGTTTGCTTTATGTTTCTGCTGAGCGGATTGCCCATGGTGATGAACCTGTTCAATGGCTGGGCACCTCAAATCGTGCTTGACGGTATCGCCAGTCTCAGTTTTCTGCAGCACTTTGGAGACATTACCAAGGGCGTGATTGACCTGCGTGACCTGGTTTATTTCGCCCTGGTTATTGGGTTCTGGCTGCTTGCCAATATTTTGATACTTGATATAAATAAGGCCGATTGATGAAACAGAAGATTCGTTCAGCTTACTCAGCAGGCATTTTGTTACTGCTGGCCATCCTGTTTGTGACCCTGACCATCATGTCTTCCGTATTTCTGAAAGGCGTGCGTTTTGACCTGACTGAGAATGGGCTGTATACCCTCAGCGAGGGTACCCGTAATATTCTCGAAAACATGGATGAACCGGTCAACCTGTACCTCTATTTTTCCGAGGATACCAGCCGTGATCTACCACAGTTTCGCAGTTATGCACGCTGGTCCGCTGAGATGCTCGAGGAATTTGCAGAACAGAGTAACGGGAAACTGACATTGCAGCGGGTAGACCCTGTTCCATTTTCACCGGAGGAAGACCAGGCAGCACAGTACGGTTTGCAGGGCGTGCCGGTGGGCACTGCTGGCGATATGCTGTATTTCGGCCTGGTGGGTACCAATTCGCTCGATGGACTGGAGATCATGCCATTTCTGCAACCGGATAAAGAGAAGTTTCTCGAGTACGACCTTGCAAAAATTGTTTTCTCACTATCGCATCCGCAGCATAAAAAGGTGGGGATGATATCGAGCCTGGATATGAAGCCTGGATTTGATCCGGCGACACAAAGTGCGCGTGAGGCCTGGATCATCCATCAACAATTCAGCCAGTTGTTCGAGCTACAGGATCTTTCCTTTGATGCGGAAGTTCTACCGGGTGACCTGGAGTTGCTGGTGTTGGTACACCCGAAGGACCTTAACGAAAACATGCTTTATCAAATCGACCAGTTTGTGCTGGGCGGTGGTCGTGTGCTGGCGTTCATTGACCCGGTTGCCGAAGCTGACCTGGGTGGGGACCCCAACGACCCCATGGCCAGGATGAACGCCGGAGGTAGCTCAACCCTGGGGCGATTGCTGCCGGCCTGGGGTGTTAGTTTCGATACCACCCGGGTCATAGGCGACTATGCCTATGCCTTGCAGGTCACCACCGGTCAGGGGCAACCACCGGTGCGGCACCTGGGTATTTTGTCGATTGATCCGGATGGGATAAACAATTCCGATGTTGCCACTGCCGACCTGACTGCGGTGAATTTCTCATCTACCGGCTGGCTGGCACCGCTGGAGACAGCCACTACCCGTTTTGAAAGTCTTTTGGAAAGCAGCCAGAATGCGGCGCCGTTCGATGCGGCAAGCCTGCGGTTTCTCTCCAACCCCCAGGATCTTTCCAGAGATTTTCAGCCCACGGGTGATCAATACACACTTGTGGCGCGCATTACAGGCCCCACCGGAACGGCATTTGAACAACCACCCGAAGGTATGCCATTGATGGGGCACTTGACCGAATCAGGTGAGACGGGAATAAACGTGGTGCTGTTTGCGGATACCGATGTACTGACCGATCGTTTATGGGTGCAAAAGCAAAATTTCCTTGGCCGCACGGTTGCAAATTCTTTTGCAGACAACGGTACGTTGGTGGTGAATCTTGCTGATCAGTTGCTGGGTAGTTCCGATTTGATCGGGGTTCGCACGCGTGCCAGCACCACAAGGCCATTTGACCGGGTGGAGGCTTTGAAACTTTCTGCCGAGACCCGTTTCCGTGATACCGAAGAGCGACTGCAGGCCGAGCTTGAAGAGACCGAGCGAACCCTGACTGAAATGCAATCGCTCAGACAGGATGGCGAATTGACCGTATTGACACCTCAGCAGGAGGATGAAGTACAGCGTTTCGTTGACAGGAAACTGCAGATCCGCAGTGAATTACGCCAGGTACAACATGATCTGTCCAGGGATATCGAGATTCTGGGCATGCGGCTCAAATTTATCAATATCGTACTGGTTCCGTTGCTGATCGTGATTGTAGCCCTGGTGTTCGGACAAATCCGGCGCCGGCGCAGGGAGAAGGAGCAGGCATGAAACGAAGCTTCCTATACCTGGTGGTGCTGACATTGATCGCACTTAGCGCAGTTGTTTTTCTCGTGTCCAAAGACGGGTCGTCAGAAAAACTGGTCGTGGAAGCCTTTTTTCTGCCTGGAATAGCGGGCCAGATCAACGATGTAAACCGCGTTGAAATAGTAACCGCGGGCAATAGTCCGGTCGCAACCCTGGTGAGAGACGAAGCCCAATGGCGGGTTGAGCAGATGGGTGGGTACCGTGCGGACTGGTCAAAACTGCAGGCACTGCTGGCAGCGCTGGCACAGGCCAGGGTGATCGAGCCGAAGACCGACAATCCGGAATACTACGGCCGTCTCGGGGTTGAAGATGTCACTGCTGACAATGCCGCTAGCATGTTGGTCAGGTTCAGTATCGGTGATCAAACCACCGGTATTCTGATTGGCCGTCAGGCACAGGGACGGCAAGGCACTTACGTGCGGTTAGAAGACACGCCGGCTAGTGCTTTGGTGGATCGTGAGTTCGAAGTACCGGCACAGTTGATCGATTGGACAGACTCCAGGATTATTGATATCAGCTCATCCGAAGTCGCCGAAATTGAGATTATTCACCCCTCGTCAGAAAGGGTGTTGGCAACGAGAATCTCGGCAGACCAGACTGATTTTAATCTTGCGGGGCTGTTGGCCGAACGGGAACTCAAAAGTAGTTGGGCGGTCAATTCGCTTGGCTCCGTCTTCACCATGTTGGATATGGAAACAGTTCGACCCGCTGGCAATATCGACTGGACGGACGCAATAAAGATACGCGTGCTGGGTTTCTCAGGTATGGAGATTCTGGCTGACCTGGTTCAACTTGAAGATGAATACCTGCTGCGTCTTCATGCCAGTCACCCTGCCGCATCCATTGTTCAGGGTGATGAAGAGGGCACCGTTGGCCAACAGGAAATCGAAAAGCAGGCGGAAGAAGATGTGGCCGGTATGGTTGATGCAATCAATCTAAAGGTCGATGGCTGGGCTTACGGCATATCAAAACAGAAGTTTGAAGCCATGGTTAAAAAACCGGAAGACCTGTTAAAGCCGCTTGAGACTCCATGAACACCTCTGCCCGCTTCATCGCACTGGCCGCGACCCTGTTAGCATTATCAGGGGTCATGCTGGCTGCAATGGGTAGTCATCTCTTTGAAATGAACGGAATGCAGGGTATTTGGCAGATAGCCTCAAATATTCATCTGTTCAGTGCGGCGGGGTTAGTAGGTATTGCAGCGTTGCTGGCTAGACTGGAGTCGCGCTGGTTGATGTCGGGAGCGTGTTTGATAGTCTTGGGCAGCGTTGTTTTTTGCGGCAGTATTTACCTGCATGTGATCACCGGGCATACGTTTTCAGGTGTAGCGCCGTCAGGCGGTATGCTGATGATGACGGGATGGCTACTTGCAGCCCTGGCGTTTGTCCGTAAATTATGAGCCGTTTGCGATACAACCGTCGCGATGCTGTCGACACGCTGAAATCGAATTGTCCGCATATGGCTGGTTTGATCCGTGAAAAAGGGCCGTTCAGCATGCGGGTCAAACGGGAAACTGATCTGTTTACCTCGCTTGCCAGTTCCATTGCCTACCAGCAACTTTCCGGAAAAGCGGCAGCAACCATCTATGGTCGATTTGAGGCCTTGTTTGAAAACAATAAGCCGGTGGCCGCCGAGACCTTGAACCTCTCCATACAGACCCTGCGCTCGGTCGGTCTTTCAAACAACAAGGCACTGGCTATTCTTGATCTTGCCGAACACACTTGTTCAGGCAGTCTGCCAGGCGCCAGAAAGATGGCCAGCCTGGATGACGAAGCCATAATAGAGAACCTTTGCAGAGTGAGGGGTATCGGGCCCTGGACGGCACAGATGCACCTGATCTTTTCACTCGGCCGGCCTGATATCATGCCGGCGACCGATCTTGGTATCCAGAAAGGTGTGCAATTGACCTATAAACTGCATGCATTACCCAAGCCGGACCAGGTACTCAGTGTTACACAGCATCTCGCGCCTTACCGCTCGGTGGCCAGTTGGTATTTTTGGCGGGTCGTGGATGACTAAAAAACAGATAAGGTATGCAAGGCGATTGCTTGAATAGTCAGGCAAGTTACCTCATGTTGTTAAGCTGATTCCGATCAAGGGTGTTTGAAATGAACTTACTGGACCACTTTATCCTCCAGCATTGCCAGGTATCTCTGTTGCAGGGTGAGCTTTTACGTGTATCGCGTAAAGGAGCGATGAAGGATGCAAAAGTAGAGATGAATCTGACTCCACGGTTGGTGGAAATGGATTCCGGAAATAAACCACCGTCTTACCAGGTGAGCGCAAAAATGAATTGTATCGGTGGTGCCGGTGAAGAATCAGGTCCGGCATTCAAAGCAAAAGTTGGACTGGAGTTGGTTTACCAGCAAACTTCCGGTGAACCGATTGATATTTCCGAGTTCACCAAATACCAAAGCAGCCTGGCACGTCAGATTTATCCATTGATTTCCCAGGAATTACGTGGGATGCTCACGCGCATGGGGCTGACCAACATTCAATTGCCATATGACCTGACCCCCCGTTCAAAAGACATCAAAGTTTCCGCCGAAGAGATTCGCGGTCGCGTTCACTAGGCGAAACTGCATCGGCAGACTTCAGGAACAATGTCAAAAAAAAAGGTGCGCCGAAGCGCACCTGATTACCCCTGTACCAGGAGATAGAGCTTAGAAATCCTGCAGGGTCCAGCCGTGTGTCCAGGCTGCTTTGTCACTTGAGAAAGCACCAATGTGATCGTAGTTCTGAAAAAAAGAGTCGAACTCATCCATATTGATCGGGAAACCCGTTGTGTAGCTGGCTGATGCCGGTGGGAATACACCTTCCAGTGCTGGATCTGCTTCCATGTTGCCGTCCTGTGCTTCGAACCAGGACCTGACGGTCCACGGATCACCCTCTTCTTCGACAAAGGGTGTTCCGCAATTGACAATTGTGTTTTCCATGGTCAGGTTACCGGTCAAGGCATTAGGCGGGGTGCCGGCGTTTGTGAAAGTAGAAGCACTATCGATATCAATGCACTTGCCAAAGCCAGTGAAGATGGAATTGGTAATCTTGACACCGGTACCCCTGCGGAAGGTTGCCCCGGTAGTATCAGCACGACCAATAAAGGTGGCATTTGAAATCCACGGCTTGGCTCGTGCTTCTGCATCGTTGTTTGCTTCGAGGTTATCCGCTTCGATACCGCGGTCCGCACCGATCTGGACATTGCCCGCCTGCATCACAAGTACGTTCTGCAAACGTCCCTTGTAACCCTGGGTCCAGTCTACACTGTCATCCTCGATATCGGTGAGGACCAGGTTCCTGGCGTTGACAGTACCACCGAAAAACTCAACACCGTCATCCGCATTGGCATGAACCTGTACGTTTTCAATAACGGTTCCACGGCCTACACCCTGGAATGCAATTCCGTTCAATTCGTTTTCATCAGTAAACAGAATACCGGCAAACTGCACACGTACGTACCTCAGTACGCCGGAGCTGTCATTTTCGTCGTCGCCACCGTATGGGCCGGATTCACCTTCACCCAGAGCACTGCAAGCACCGATAGTGTCACAGGTGTTGATCGGTGCTTTACCGTTGATGGTCAGACCACCCCAGTCTCCGGAGCTGCCCGGGTTGACCGGGTCGGAGGCAGTGTTGATACCGGTCATAACGATGGGTGCGTAGGGTGTTCCCTCAGCATAAATTTTTGCACCGCGGGAAATTCCCAGCAGGGACTGGTCGACACCGATGATACGTGTGCCCGGCTCGATGTAAATGGCATTGGTATTTGCGGCATTATTTTTCTCACCAATGAACACCGCACCATTGAGTACCCAAAGTGTATCGTTTGTCAGGTGCAGATCCTCTATATACTCGCCACCGCTGATGATACAGGTGCGGTCATCCACGCCTGCCGTTGCAAAGCTGGGGCATCCCTGAAAAGATTCCTGGTAAACACACTGGCTGTTTGAAACACCGACGGTCACATCTCTTGCAGATGATAGATTCAGTGAGCCATCCACGACATGCTGGGAAGTCCAGCTCCATGTAAAGTCGCTACAGTTGTTCATGGTTAGCGTTGCCGTACCCCAGTTGGGATCAACGGTTACAGGGTTGCCGATGACAGCACCAAAGCTACCGCCCTCAACCAGTTCCAGTTTGATATCAGCCTTGTAATCACCTGCTTGAACAACGGCTGCGCCTTGTACCCAGAGTGGCTCCCCGGTTGTTTCATCAAAGGTGTAGTAGGCGGCAAAAATTACGCCATATTCTGGACCGAACGGAATGTAGTTCAAGCCGACACCACGACGCGAATCGGCCCCTGCTTCGTAGTAAAATCCATTGACCCAGTCATCGATAAAGTCTGCCATCACAACATTTGTGCTTAGCAGCAATGCAAGTCCCACCAGGAGACTTTTAAACCGGTTCCTAATACTCATTTCAAAGATATCCTCTTTATAGGGTTAATTGATGTGTGCCGAAAGCCTCATAACGGCATACGGTCAGGCGAGTATATTAGTGGCTGTTCTTTGCAAAACCGTGACTGTTTGGTTACAGGTTTGTGACAGTGTGACACGCCATTTTAATGGGGCCTTGTGTCATGAGACTGTCACATCTGCTTTCTATACTTCCGCGCTTTAGACGGCTCCAGGCCGTGCCTCAATTTATACATAGAAGATTGTTTACTCAGGAAAACAGACATGAAGAGTCTTAGAATGCTGATGCCATGCTGCTTGGCATTGATGGTCATGACAGCCAGTGCACAGGAGTCGCAGGAGACGCTTGCGGAGCGGCTGGTCAACCTGCGCGGCCAGGTGGATGAAATTCAAAGTGAACTGGATATCAGGCGTGAGGAGCACAAAAACCGCATGGTCTACCTGACGGCCCAGTTGGCCGAGCTTGAGGCCAGTCGTGACCGGGAAGCATTGCGGCTCAGCCAGATGCAGAAAAACCTGGACGAGCTGCGCGAACAGATCGCAAGCGGAGGAATGAACTCCGATACCTTGCTGCCATTTGCGTTGCACCAGATCGCTTTATTACGCGCACAAATATCGACCGGTTTTCCGTTCAAAACCATCGAGCGTCTGGCGGAACTTAAAGAGCTGGATACCCAGCTAAGCAATGGTGTGATCACAGCGCAACGTGGAATCAACCGCCTGTGGGCCTTCATTGAGGACGAACTACGTATCTCAAGGGAAAATGCCATTTATTCACAATCGATATTGATCGATGGCCGTAATGTGCTTGTTGATGTGGCCAAGTTGGGTAGTGTAATGATGTTCTTTCGTACCCGTGATATGGACTACGGTCGTGCCGTGTATTCGTCCAATGGCTGGCGTTTTGAGTTGTTGAAATCGAATAGTGAGCAGGAGCAGGTCGCACGTTTGTTTGATTCGCTCAGAAAGCAGATCAGGCAGGGTTTCTTTGAACTGCCTGCAACTCTGCCACCAGGTTTGGGGGGTCAGTCATGAAGAATCTGCTGATGATCGCGTCTTTGTGTCTACTGGCCTACAGCCTGATCCCCACGCAAGTCTACGCGCAGGACTCCACCGGAGAGCCAACAGAGAATGCAGTAAACCCACCGGTGGTAACACAGACCAAAGATACGAATGCCATGGATCAGTTACAGGCAGCCTACCAGAAAGAGTACGCGTTTCTGGAAGCGCAATTACGTGATTTACGGCAGCGCAGTGCCGACTTTCAAAAAGATTCATCCCGGTCCGAAGCCGACAAGGATGCCAAAATTGATCGTGCCGAGGGTGACTGGATCAACCTGCAATCGAAGGCTGAAAGCATGCAAGGCCTGTTGAATGAAGCAGAACGTGTACTGGAATCGATTGATGATGCCCGCACGACGCTGGAAGCTACTTTTTTGCAGGCGGAATCCACCCTGGAGCCCTACAACATTGAAGCGCTATCAGCAGGTGATTATCTTTCCACCCAGGACGGGGAGCGCGTGAGTATTTTGCTTTCTCACGCACTCGCCTTGATCGATCGTGTCAGCAAGGTTCACCAGGCTCCCGGCTCATTTTTTCTGACGGATGGTACCGAGGTGCAGGGTACGATTCTGAGAATAGGCAACGTGGCCGCCTACGGAATAGGAGGCGGCGGAAGTGGCGCACTCGCACCTGCGGGTGAAGGCCGTATGAAGATCTGGTCACAACCGGCAACTGCAACTGCCAAGGCACTGGCTGCCGGGAAAGCGCCAGCCGACCTGGGGATATTCCTGTTTGAATCTGAATTGAATGCCATTGAAGAACATGCTGGTAAGACCTTGCTGGGTGTCATCAACAGTGGAGGTTCGATTGCCTGGATCATTGTTGCCCTGGGCCTGGTTGGTTTGGTGTTGGTTATTTTCCGCCTCATATTTCTCCGCAATGCCGGCGCGACAACTGGAAAAATTGTTTCCCAGGTGGGTTCGCTGGTACGAAAAGGCCGCGTTGAGGAAGCAATCGAGGCCTGTAAGACATTTAAGGGTGCAACCGCCCGAGTGGTTGGAATGGCCGTCAGAAATCTGGAGCGGGACCGTACCCATCTTGAAGACATTATTTCTGAAGCCATCCTGCATGAATCATCCCATCTGAACCGCTTTGGCGCGATGATCCTGGTAATCGCAGCGGTGGCGCCATTGCTGGGCCTGTTGGGCACAGTGACCGGTATGATCACAACCTTTGACATCATCACCGAATTTGGTACCGGGGATCCGAAGCTGTTGTCCGGCGGAATCTCAATTGCTCTGGTGACAACTGAAATTGGCCTGGCTGTGGCCATCCCCATGTTGATGGCCGGCAATATTCTTTCCGGCTGGTCTGAAGGCATCAAGGACGATATGGAAAAGGGTGCCCTGGGTGTGATCAACCAATTCAAAGAACACCGGCGTACGGTCTAGATCATGTTGCAAAACATCGCGCAGGAGTTTCTGGCCTACATGGAAGCCGGTGGCTGGGTAATGCCACCTTTGGTTTTTCTGTTGCTGGTGCTCTGGTTTGCCATTGGTTATCGATTCGCAGCCTTGCAGCGTGGTACCAAGCGCGGTGCCAGGAATTTGATCGAACGGTTGGAAATTAAGAAAAAACCAACACACGATGGTGTTGTGGTCAGGGCCGTCAAAAAGGGTTTCAAGCTGAGGAAAAAGGGCCGTGTCGATTTACGCAGCTTTCTGGATGATGCATTTGCGGAAGAAGAAAAAGAAATCCGTAAATTTCATGTGTTGATTACCACCATCGTTATGGTATCTCCATTGTTGGGCCTGCTGGGTACCGTTATAGGCATGATCGAGACTTTCGATTCACTGGGTGACATGTCGCTTTATTCGCAGTCCGGTGGTATCGCCGGTGGTATATCCCAGGCCCTTTTTACCACCCAGATGGGCCTGGCAGTTTCGATTCCCGGACTTATTGTTAACGGAATTTTGTACCGACGTCAAAAAGATATTGAACTCGAACTGGCCCAGATCAAAGACATACTTTGTACCGACTGGACACCCGAGACAACGAATACTCAGGACCCGAACTATGCGCTATCGTGAAAAGAAGGAATCCATACAGGCTATCGACATAAGCCCGTTGATTGACATGGTATTTATCCTGCTGATCTTTTTCATGGTTTCGACCACTTTTGTGAAGGATATGAAGCTCGATCTGAACCGTCCGGCGGCCTCCTCGTCTTCGACAGCATCGACCAAGGCCATTCGTCTTTATATCGACAACCAGGGAGATATCTACCTTGATGGTGAGCCGGTCAGAGTGTGGGTGGTGCAAAGCCGTATCCGTGATCTGATGGATGCCAGCACTTCAAAGTCGGTGCTGGTTGTTGTGGACGGCGGGGTACCTGCGGGGCGCCTGGTCGAGGTTGTTGACCAGGCGAGACTGGCGGGCGCTACCGATGTTGGTGTAGCAACGGTTCAGGAAGCCGGGGCCGGTTAAGTATGAAACGCAGAGTCAAATTTCGTCGTTTTACCATGGCCCTGACATTCATGGTGCTTGGCACCATTTTCGTGCTGGGCACGGTGATAATGATTAATCGTTTCGCCGAGGGCATTGACCGCAAGGGTGCTACCGACGAAGACCAAATTGTCTTCAATCGCAAACCACCTGCGGAAAAACAGCTGGTCAGGAAACCCAAACCCAAACCCAAGCCCAAACGATCCTCAAGTAAGCTACCTCCGCCATTTGCCGGCCTGGGTATGAACCTGTCTGGAATCGATTTTGGGCTACCGGGTTTCGACATGACAGACCTTAATGCGCTGGATAGGGATTTGCTCGGTGGAGCCAACGGCATAGTGATGACCGACGATACGGTTGATAACGCGCCACAGGCGACATTCCAGGCGCCGATGGTTTACCCGCCAAGAGCCAAGGCCAAGGGAGTCAAAGGTTATGTTTTGCTTTCACTTTTGATCGGTGTTACCGGTGAGATTGAACAGGTGTCGGTGATTGAATCTGTGCCGGAAGGGGTTTTCGACGAAGCGGCCTTACAGGGCGTCAACCAGTGGAAATTCGCTCCTGCCACGTACCAGGGCAAGGCGGTGCGGGCGTGGGCGCGACAGCGTGTCAGGTTCGACCTGAGTTGAGAAGAATTGAAAATAAAATGAATAAATACAGATATTTAGTGTTTCTTATTTGCCTGTTAGCACAGCCTTGCTTTGCAGAGAAAAACGACGATGTCAATTACCTGGATCTTGCGGCCCTAATGTTACGTGATGGCAATCTCGACCGCGCTGTTCTCGTGCTTGATCAGGTACCACTTGATGACGAAAACGTTGACCTTAATCGCTACTACACGCTGCGTGGTATGGCGCACCTGCGGCGTAACGAAATGGAAATCGCGGCCGTGGCACTCGAAATGGCCATCGCTTCAGGCGAAGCTGAATCAGTTGTTTATGTTTACCTGGCGCAGGTCTATTTCCAGCTTGAGCGTTATCGGGATGTGCTGCTAACACTTGAGCAGGCAGGTCCGGAGTTGGAAAAAGTCGCCTCGGTCTATCACATGCGTGCCCAGTGTCACTGGTTGCTGCAGGAACCGGAATACGCCCTGTCCACGTTGGATTTGGCCTACCGCCTATTTCCGCAGGAGTCCGGCTTTTTGCGTCGCAAGGTCTTTTTTCTTATCGAACTGGGTTTATACAGGGAGGCTGCAGAGCAGGGGCGTATTTACCTGCAACGAAGTGAAGGTAAACGTGAAGATTACGTCGCCCTTGGTAACGCGATGCGAGCCAGCGGGGAGTTGAGTGAGGCCATAATGTTATTGGAACAGGCCAGGCTGATGTACCCGGGGGATGCAGATGTCAATAAGGTTCTGGCACATGCTTACCTGGACCAGGGGCAAATGAATACCGCCGCAGAGCTAATCTATGAGGCTTCACTTCTGGACCCGTCATTAACCGGCGAGGCATCCGAGTTATATCGCCGTGCGGGGCGCCCCCATCGGGCCCTGATGTTAAACGGCCAGATTACCGATCAAAGGGTTAAGTTCAGACAACGCCTTGCCTTATTACTTGAGTTACAACGCTATGAGCAGGCCGCTGCGATGGATGACGATCTCCGCCGCATCGGCTTGATGGCTGATGAAGATATCCGTTACGCGCTGGCATATGCGGTTTTCAAAACGGGTGATTTCGACACCACTGAGCTTCATTTGCAGAAACTTACACGGTCGGATCTTTTCCGTAAAGCCGCTGAACTTCGACGGGCCATGCAGGATTGTTCAGAGGACAGGTGGCAATGTCTTTGAAGTTGGGCGGACGGGCCATGCGTATCTTGTTGAAGTCTTTGGCTGGCTGGTTGCTGGTATCCCTGGCGGTTGCCCAACAGGCAGGTTTAACCCTGTATGTTTTCAAAAAGGGGCTACCGGTCACCAATATCGAAGTGCTTGTTGATGGCATTGTAACGGGGTGGACAGATCAGCAGGGCGTCGTGATATTTAACGTGCCTTCCGGATTGCATTCTCTTGAATTGCGTGAGCAGGACCTGGTGGTGCTTGACCAGCAGATCATTGCGCATGAGGGGGAGGTCAGCCAGTGGATTGTCAACATTACACGTGGTCTGAGTGCGCTTACCGATGTTGAGTCGTCTAATCTTGAAGCCATTGTCGCCATTGGGCCTGAACAATCCGGACCTGGAACTACGGCCTCCCCGGGTATATTGACAGGCAAACTCACCGATGTCGAAGATGGTAGTCCGGTTGATGGTGCACGCATATTCATCTCCGGCCAGTCGCGGGATATCCGCAGCCAGGCGGACGGAACATTTAAAGTAGAATTGAAGAGCGGTAAGTATTCGGTTTCCGTGCTGCATTCAGGTTTCAACACCATCACACGGGATGACGTTGAAGTTTCCCCGGATGGCCAGATTCTACTTGAACTGGAACTGACACCCAGTGGTTCAGAGCTAGCGGAATTCGTGGTTATCGAACCGTATATTGCGGGTAGTCTGGCCTCCGTGCTTGAAGAGCGTCGTACGGACGTGGCGGTGGCCAATATCCTCGGTGCGGAACAGATGTCCAGGGCCGGCGACAGTGATGCAGCAGGGGCCTTGCTCCGTGTCACCGGCTTAACCCTGGTGGATGGCCGTTATATTTACATCCGTGGCCTCGGTGAACGTTATTCAAGCACCCTGTTGAATGGTGCAAACGTACCGAGTCCGGATTCAACACGCAGGGTGGTGCCACTGGATCTTTTTCCAACCGCGATTATTGACAGTATTGCGGTACAAAAAGGCTACACATCAAATCTGCCAGGTGAATTCGGTGGTGGGTCCGTGGAGATACGCACACGCGGCGTGCCGCAAGAATCATTCTTCAATATTGAATTTTCGCTGGGTTATCGTCAGGGCACGACCTTTGATGACGGGCTCAGGTACAGGGGCGGCAGTTATGACTGGACGGGTTACGATAGCGGTATACGCGCAGAGTCAAAGGAGCTCAAGGATGCAACCGCTGATGGTATGCAGCTCAAGCCATACAACCGCTTTACCGGTGAAGGGTATACACCGGAACAGCTGAAAGTTGTCGGTGATTCGCTGCCGGTTATTTATGATGTCGTGCCGAAAAAAATTGGCCCGAATGTCGGGTTTTCCGCGGCAGGGGGTTATGTCAATGAGTTAAAAAATGGTTGGCGTCTGGGTTTCATGGCAGCAGGGAACTACAAGGATGACTGGTTAACGATTACCCAGCAACGTACAGACTACATCAACTCCGGTGGCGGTAATCTGGAAGCTGAAAATGATTACACATACAACCTTACCGGTAGAAGTATCGATCTGAGTGGTTTTTTTACCATTGGGCTTGAGGCAGGTGATAACCACAAGTTTTCATACAACTGGATGTTATTGCGCAATACCACCGACAAGGCGGAAATCCAGCAAGGACATAACAAGGATGCCGACGGCGGCGATGTAAAATTCACTGAATTGGAATGGATCGAGCGCCAGATGGTGGCCAATCAGTTGCTCGGCGAACATATACTTACTGCCCTTGGCGGACTAAAACTCAACTGGCAATATACCCAGGCCAAGGCGTCATCAGACGCACCGGATACACGTCGCTATCGTTATGATCCGAATACGCTGACCCCAAACGAAGACGACTTCATATTTTCCATTCGAAATGATAGCAACCAGCGCCGGTGGAGTGAATTGGAAGACGACAGTACAAGCTGGAATATGGATTTTCAGCAACCGCTTAACTTTTTCGATAAGGTCGATATGGCCCTGCTGCTGGGGATCAGCAAGGTTGATAAATCACGTGATTCCACCATTCGCAGATTTTCCTTTAAATCGCGGGGCAGTGTCTCAGGCAATAGAGAACTGCGTGAAAACCTGTCGGTGGAGGATATTATCTTCGATGAGACAATCCTTCCCAATGGCTGGCAATTGGAGGAAGTCACCATTGCGACAGATGCCTATACAGCTGATCAGAACATCGATGCCTGGTACATGGGGCTTGACCTGAATTTTGGCGAGACCCTGCGTGTAGCGAGTGGTTTCCGGGATGAGTCTTCAAAGCAGTCGGTCAGTACCTTTAACCTGTTTGATCCTGACAGAAATCCCGTGGAGTCAGATCTGGAAACGAATGATATATTTCCATATTTTACAGGCACATGGTTCCACGGCGAGAATCAGGTGCGATTTGGATATGCCAAAACGATTAACCGTCCGGACTTTAAGGAATTGTCGGAGTCACTGTATAAAGACCCGATTCTGGATCGTCTTGTCAAAGGTAACCCTAACCTGATCCCAGCCTATATCAAGCATTACGACCTCCGCTGGGATTATTATTTCAGTCCCGGCGAGTTTGTTTCACTGGGCGTTTTCTACAAGAAGTTCAAGGATCCCATCGAGTCCGTCATCCTGGCTTCTGCTGATAGTGATTTAACTTCGTTTGACAACGCTGCGGCGGCAGATAATTTTGGTATTGAATTTGAATTATATAAAACGCTCGATTTTATGGGAGACTTGTGGGGCTGGGGTCCGGCCTGGGAGAACCTCTATATCAATACCAACTACGCGTTGATTGATTCCGAGATCACTCTGAACGACAAGAACAGTGATATCCAGACATCCAATCAACGCCCCTTGCAGGGACAATCACCCTACGTGCTGAATTTTCAGCTGGGCTATGATGATGATGAACGTGATATCCACACGGCGTTGCTTTACAACGTCTTCGGTAAACGAATTGTAGATGTCGGTGTTAATGGCGCGCCGGATATTTACGAGCAACCACGGCCCTCATTGGATTTTGTCTATTCCCAGGGATTCGGAAACTGGACACTCAAAGCCAAACTGAAAAACTTACTCGACCCGGATATCGAACTGACGCAGGGTAAAGAGACCACCCGGATCACACATATCGGACGCGAATTCAAACTCGCTGTTGAGTATGAGTTCTGAAGTGTCTGGGTTCACCAACCGAAACCACATACTGACTTGCCAGGACTGATCTGAATCTAAAATACGGTCAGTAATCATGGGTGCCGGACTGTGGAATCTTGTCTCACGACACATTCTTAATTCCTTCCTGTGGCTTCGCAGCCATGGCCAAACGTAAGCTGACCGTGTTTGAAATATACGTGTAACACATCAGGGTGGCATGTCTTTACCCGCCACCCTGAGCTGTTTTGATAAAACAAACCGTCACTCTGGTCGCTATCCTTTTATCCCTCTGCCTACCTGGCACTACTGCTAGAATAGCGGCATGTAATATCCAGGTTGAATTACTTACTGCGGCAAAGGGTAGAAATTGAAAACGATCGTTATCAACAAAAGAGAGAATGAGAAGACGCCGTTTCTGCGTGGAATTCTGACACGCAGTCTGCTGGATGCAGGTCTGTCGTTCGAAGACGCATTTTCCATTGCGACAACGATTCGCAATGAACTTGCCCACACGAAAAAAATCACATCAGATAAGCTGCAAATGCGTGTTTCCAGCGTGTTGAAGAAAAGAGGGGAAACTGAAGCGCTGGAGCAGTATAACGTCCCCTCCGTGGCACCACCGAGAATACTGGTTACGAGCCTGGATGAGACCGATAGTGCATTTTCCCGTGGCCGGCATACACGGTACCTGCAGTCAGCGGGTATGAAAACGGAGAAAGCTGAATACACGACGGAGCTAATATATGCACAGTTGATTGCCACCGGAATCAGCTCAATTTCGACTCTTGAACTCGGCTACCTGACCTACCTGTGTTTGCAACAGGAAATAGGCAAAGAAGCCGCCAGGCGATACCTGGTCTGGTCGGAATTTCAAAACAGCGGCCGGCCATTGATCCTGTTAATCGGAGGTACGGTGGCCACCGGTAAAAGCACCATTGCCACTGAAATTGCCCACCTGCTTGAAATTGTCCGTATCCAGTCTACCGATATGTTACGCGAGGTCATGCGGGTGATGATCCCCAGGCGTTTGCTGCCTGTGCTGCATACCTCATCATTCGATGCCTGGAAGACCTTACCGATACAGGATAAATCCGATCGTGAACCGGAGCAGTTGATTGCGGAAGGTTACCAGAGCCAGGCCGAGTTGTTGGCAGTACCGTGTGAAGCAGTTTTGCAACGGGTGGTAGAAGAAGGTGTGCCCATCATCATGGAGGGCATCCATGTTCATCCGGAACTGCTGGACCGCGTACCCGATGATTCGGATGTCATCAAGGTTTATGTAATGCTGGCGGTCCTCAAGTCAAAAATGATCAAGGCACGTTTGAAGGGCAGGGGCGTGGACTCGCCACGCAGGAAGCCTCAAAGGTATCTGGATAACCTGGAGTCGATCTGGAGTCTGCAATCCTTCCTTTTATCAGAGGCCGATCGTTGCAATGTCCCGATTGTTACCAGCGAAGATAAGGACAAGGCCATTCTGCAGATTACCCGTCAGGTCAATGTCGAACTGAGCAAGCAGTTTAAAGGCTCAGCACGAGATGTATTTTGCCAGATAGGCGATAGTTTAACCACTTCATGGCATGGTCTGGTCAGTATATTACGGGACAAATCTTCGCTTGAAGACCAGGCTGAATCACAGACCGAAGAAGCCGGCTTAGCAGGCAAGAGCGTCCTGCTCATCATCGATGGTCTTGGTGATTTACCAATCCCTGAGCTTGATGGAAAGACCCCGTTGGAAGCGGCGAAAACCCCCGTGCTTGACCAGTTGGCTGGTTCGGGTTGGTACGGGCTGGTTGATCCGATTGTTCCGGGTGTAATACCCAATACCCACTCCGGTACAGGCATGCTGATGGGCCTGTTGCCTGAGCAGGCTGATTTCCTGCATCGTGGCCCGGTGGAAGCTGCCGGAGCAGGGCAATCACTTGCACCAGGTGATGTCGCCATGCGTGCCAATTTTGCAACCATTGAGCAACGGGACGGAGATTTCCTGGTAACCGACCGGCGGGCAGGTAGGATTACTACCGGTGCCCGGGAGTTGGCAAAAAAGTTGGCTGATGTGGATCTCGGTGATGGTGTCAGAGGCAGGTTTTTATCGACTGATCAGCATCGTGGTGTGCTGATACTCTCGGGGCCAGGGCTTTCAGATTCCATTACTAATACAGATCCCGGAGACTCCGATATGCCCGCTACCCTTGAATTCTCCCAGGCTTTGAGTCCTGAAGCGGAGTTGACAGCGGCGAAACTAAACCGCTTTATCACCGAAGCTCACCGGCTTTTGATTGATCATCCTGTCAATTTGGCCAGGGTTAGCCGTGGAGAACCACCGGCCAACGGTATTATTACGCGCGGTGCCGGTTCACACTCTGAGCTGGACAATGCATTGGCTAAGTTGGGCCTGAAGACCGCCCTGGTATCGGGTTGTAACACGGTTCTTGGGCTGGGTCATATTTTTGGCTTCGATGCGATTACGGACGACCGTTTCACCGCTGACATCGACACAGACATAGATGCCAAGATCGCTGCGGTAAAAGTGGCGCTAGGTAATCACGATATAGTCTTTGTCCATGTCAAGGCCCCGGATATCTGTTCCCATGACCGACAGCCCCTGGCAAAACGTGACTTCCTGCAACGCCTGGACCTGGCATTGAAACCGCTGCTCAGTATGGGAGTGACCATTGCACTTGCTGCTGATCATACGACGGACAGTAATACGGGTACTCACAGCGCTGACCCGGTTCCTGCACTGATTTTCCAACCGGGTGCCGGATCACCTGTTAAACAAGTCAAGTTTGGCGAGACAAAATGCAAAGATGGAAACATGGACCGTCAATCCAGTCATGAGTTTTTGTCCCGGGTACTACGGGTTATGGGCTTTCCAGCAGCATAACCCGGATAGGACAAACTGTAACCAAAAAAATCAGCTAAAATGGTCTGCATGTCTTTGAATAAAATAAAGGGTATGTCATTTTGTCGTCCGCCTTGGTGAAATATTCGGGTTAAGCATTTCAGTGTGTTTTTTCTCTTGCTGTGATGACCCTGATCAACTTCTGCAACGCTGATGTGTGGCATATTGCCCATTGTCACAAAGCTGTCATATTCGACCTATAGTCTTGCATTGTTTTTTGTCAATAAAAAGTGGAGATTACTAATGTTAAAGCACAAAGTACCGTTGGCTTTGTCTATCGTGGCCGTTTCAATGTTCCTCACCGCTTGTGGTGGTGGGCAGGATCGCCAGGTAATTCAGAACAAGGGTTCTGATACCCTGGTCAATGTAGCCCAGGCCTGGGCCGAAGCCTACCAGACAGTAGATCCGGCTACCGTTGTAGCGGTGAGCGGTGGTGGTTCAGGAACCGGAATTGCAGCCCTTATCAATGGTACGGTTGACATTGCAAACGCAAGTCGAGCGATGAAAGACAAGGAAATAAAACTGGCCCGGGACCATGGTCATGAACCGGTACAGCATATTGTCGGTTATGACGCATTGGCAGTTTATTTGCATGAGGATAATCCTATCTCCGATTTGAGTATTGAGCAGCTTGCAGAGATCTATGGTGATGGCGGTAGCTACACCAAATGGACTGACCTTGGTATCGAGGTTCCGGGTTGTAAGGATCAAACCATTGTGGTGGTCAGCCGTCAAAACAATTCAGGTACCTATGCCTATTTCCGTGAAACGGTGCTTGGAAAAGGCGATTTCCGCCTCGGAACCCGTGATATGCATGGCTCCAAGGACGTGGTCGACCTGGTTGAGAACACCCCCTGTGCGATTGGCTACAGCGGCCTTGCCTACGCCACCGAACATCTTAAGTTAGCCTGCATTTCGGACAAAACCGGTGGTGATTGCACCAGTCCTACTGTTGCCTCTGCCAGTGACGGCAGTTATACGATCGCCCGCCCCCTGTTCATGTATACCAACGGAGAGCCAACCGGCTATGTTGGTGACTACCTGAATTGGATCAAGAGTGAAACGGGTCAGTGCATCATTCTTGAAAAAGGCTATGCTTCCATGAAGGATGTCAATTGCGGTTGATAGCCTGATTGATCAGACCGGATTCGCGACCGTTCCGGCTTGTTTCGAAACGGTGTGGCGGTGATAATTGCGTAATGAACGCCGTATCCCCCGGCAAACCAGGAATCACACATGAGTCATTTTGAACAGCGCATGGAAGCCGACCTGAAGACCATCAGGCAGCGGCTTTGGAAAATTGGTGAAGACGTCGATACCGCATTGCACCGCGCAAAAAAGGTAATGATATTGCGGGATAGCGAACTGGCTTATCGAACGGTGCTGGGCGACTACCCCATTAACCGGGCTTCACGGGAATGCGACCGTTATTGCCATACATTCATTGCCCGTCACCTGCCAGGTGCCGGTCCGTTGCGTGAAATGGCTGCTACCGCTCGTGTCAACGTTGCACTGGAAAGAATTGGTGATTATGCCGTCACCATCAGCCGGGAAGCCTTGCAGTTAACTTCACCGGTTTCTGAGCAGCTAACCCAGAATATTGATGCGATGTTCGATGAATCTATTTCCATTCTTAATGACGCCCGGAAGTCGTTTCGTGAAGGCAATGCAGATTTGGCGATCGCCCTGATGAAGGTTGCGAAACGTGTGCAAAATAGAATGGATGGTGTTTACAAGATATTATTCGCCGAAGACGACCGTCTTGACGGTGTAACCATGATGGCTATTTTCGTCGTGTTCAACCTGCTCAAACGAATCGTGGACCAGGCAAAAAATATATGTGACCAGACAGTCTATGCGGTGAAGGGAATTGCAAAAATTCCAAAAACCTATCGTATTTTATTCCTTGATCAAGCGGGTTCGGGTATGGCGCAACTGGCCACGGCCATTGGCAGAAAGAACTTTCCCGGGAGCGGATTTTTCGTGCCTGCGACACCCGGAAAAGCCGATCCGCTTGCAAAGGAGTTACAGGAGTTTCTAATTGAAAGCGGCCTGCCGGATGAAAATCTGACCACTGAAAAACTTGAAGTTTCGAAACACGATCTTGATGATTTCACCATTTTAGTAAGTCTTAGCGGTGAGTATTCGGACTATGTATCCAAGGTTCCATTTCATACATCAGCACTCAACTGGCTGTTGCCTGAGGGCGGTGATCTTAAGCAGAAATACCGTATTTTGCGTGAGGAAATTCAACAGTTAATGACCCTCATGGCAGGTGATGAAGCCGGCTGACCCGCTGGTTTAATCAATACACGGTAAATAATAAGCTATGAACAAACAAGCGCCGGCTTCAGCAAAAACTGCCAGTTTTGATCGCCTGAATCGCGACTGGTATATCGACAAGATCGTCCAGACCCTGGTTTTTATCGGTGGTATATCTGCCATCATCTTTATCATCGGGATTTTTGTTTTTATCACCAAGGAAGGAATGGGCTTCCTGATCGGGGACTTCAGTTTTAAAGAGTTCTTTTTTTCGCCAAACTGGCGACCCACATCGGAGAACAAGGCCACTTACGGAATCCTGGCGCTGATCGCCGGTACCGCCAGCGTGACTGGTTTGGCCATGCTGGTGGCGATACCATTTTCCCTTGGCACTGCAATTTTTATCGCCGAGTTCGCCACCGGCAAAACACGTGAGTTTCTCAAGATAACGGTCGAATTGCTGGCAGCCATTCCCTCCGTGGTCTGGGGTTTTATTGGACTGGCCATAATGAACCCGCTGATTATTGATATTTTCCATGTGCCGGTGGGGCTGAATGTTTTGAATGCCGGCATCATTCTTGGCCTGATGGCGGCACCAATCATGACCTCCATTGCCGAGGATGCTTTAAAGGCGGTGCCGGACCGTTACCGCGAGGCGGCCGAAGCATTGGGCGCAACCCGTTGGCAGGTGATTTATAAAGTAGTGCTGCCGGCAGCAAAAAATGGACTGCTTGGAGCTGTGCTGCTGGGTGTTGGCAGAGGCTTCGGAGAAACCATGGCCGTGTTAATGGCCACGGGTCACTCCATCAACATTCCCGGAAGTGTGTTTGACTCGGTACGGGCGCTTACCGCCACTATCGCTGCCGAATTGGGTGAAACCGCCGTCGGTTCACCCCATTACAAGGCACTGTTTACGATTGGTATCGCGCTGTTCCTGATTACATTCATCATCAACCTGATCGCAGACCTTGTTGTCCGTGGTGTGAAGAAGGGATAAAGCATGTTTGAAGCAACCGAAATCAACCGCAAGAACCTGACCCGTCAGAAACTCTTCCGTTTACTACTGGGTGGTATGACGGCTTCCCTGATACTACCGGTCGCGCTGATCATGGGCACCTTGATTATCAAAGGTGCACCGGTCATTTCCTTTGATTTCCTGTTTACCAGTCCAACCAACGGAATGACCGAGGGCGGTATCTTTCCGGCCTTGCTTGGAACCATTTTGCTGGTGCTGGTTGCCCTTTTAGCTTCGGTACCGCTGGGTGTCGCAGCAGCGATCTACCTGAGTGAATATGCGCCGGATAACTGGTTTACGCGTGCCATCAATCTTGCCATTATCAACCTGGCAGGTGTCCCCTCTATCGTGCATGCACTATTTGGCCTGGGGGCATTTGTACTCTTTTTCCGTTTTGGTACCAGTATCCTGGCGGCCAGCCTGACGCTTGCTGTCATGACCCTGCCGGTGGTGATTGTTGCCACACGGGAATCGTTACAGGCGGTTCCTATGGCTTTCCGTGAAGCTTGCTGGAACATGGGTGCAACACGCTGGCAGACCATTCGACGAATCGTCCTGCCCAATGCAGTAACAGGTATTCTGACCGGTGTGATTCTGGAGGTTTCGCGAACGGCAGGAGAAACCGCGCCCATTATGTTCACCGGTGCCGTTTTTTTTCTACCATTTCTGCCCCAGGGTGTTTTCGATCAGACCATGGCTTTGTCACTGCATTTATTTGTTGTTTCCACACAAGTGCCTGAAATGCCTGAAGCGGTACCCTATGGTGTTGCCCTTGTGTTAATCGGCATGGTGCTTCTGATGAACAGTGCGTCTATCGCCCTGCGTATGTATCTGCGGGGCAAGAAGAAATGGTAGACGGTAAAACTGTGAAAGAGGACGCGTCATTGGTCACTGACGGTACAAACCAGTCCCCCATAAAGTTGGGTGTTGAGAATCTATCGATCCATTATGAGACCGGCCCGGCGCTGGAAAACGTAACCCTCGATATCCGCGAACATGAGATTTTTGGCATCATCGGTCCTGCTAATGCCGGTAAGACTTCATTTCTGAAAGCTATTAACCGTATGGATATGTTCAACCCCGAGATGAAAATCGACGGCAAGATCACGTTTGACGGTACCGACATCAGCAAAGTACGCAATGTATATGGTCTACGCAGCCGTATTGGCGTGGTATTTCCACTGCCAGTTGGTCTGCCGCTTTCAGTTTATGACAACGTTGCACTGGCACCGCGCCTGGCAGGTTTGAAGAACAAGGCGGAACTGAACGTGATAGTTGAGCGCTGTCTGACCAGGGCTGCACTCTGGGATGAGGTCAAGGATCGGCTCGACTCACTCGGCAGCATGTTATCCGGCGGCCAGCAACAGCGGTTAACCATTGCCCGGGCGTTATCGCAGGATCCTGACCTTTTAATGCTGGATGAGTTTTCAATCGCGGTTGATCCCGTCACCACCATGCGAATAGAGGATGTGCTCAAGGAATTGAAAAGTGAGATGACAATTATTCTCGTGACCAACCTGGTACAACAGGCACGTCGCCTGGCAGATCGCACTGCATTCTTTCTGGATGGAGAGTGCGTGGAGATCAGTGTCACCGAGGATTTGTTCACCGGTGAAGTCGGTGATCAGCGCACCCGTGATTATGTTGAAGGGAGATTTGGCTGATGTCCGATCAGCAGAGTAAAAAAGGCGTAGACGCCCGTCTTGCGATCAGCACAAAAAAGCTGAACCTCTGGTATGGCACGTTCCAGGCGTTATTTGATGTCGACCTGGATATCAAGCAGGGTCTGATTACCTCAATGATCGGCCCGTCGGGCTGTGGGAAAAGTACCTTTCTACGCACGGTAAACCGGATAAATGAACGCATGGATTATGTGCGGATCAGCGGTAAAGTCGACGTGATGGGTGAAAATATTTTCGGTTCAAATGTCGAAATGCTGCAGGTGAGAAAACAGGTGGGTATGGTCTTCCAGAGACCCAATCCTCTACCCATCTCGATTCGTAAGAATATTTTGTTTGGCTATAACATTCACACGGGCGGCAAGACCAATCAATCAAAGCAGGATGACATTGTAGAGAGTGCACTCAAGCAGGTGCTGTTGTGGGATAAGGTCAAGGACAAACTCGACCACAAGGCCACAACACTGTCGCTGGAAGAGCAACAGAAACTGTGTATTGCACGTCTGCTTCCGGTTAAGCCCAGTGTTTTGCTGATGGATGAGCCCTGTTCCGCACTCGATCCAAAAGGTACCGAGGCAGTGGAAGAATTGCTTTGGGACCTGCGTGGCAAATACACTATCCTGATTGTTACCCACAATATGGCTCAGGCCCGTCGTGCCAGTGAAGAATGCATATTCATGCTGATGGGCAAGGTTATAGAGCATACCGAGACGGGTCAGATGTTCCTGACGCCCAAACATAAAGAAACCACCGAATACATCGAAGGCCGCTACGGGTAAACCATTCGTTTCAACACGTTATGGCTATGTAACAAAATTGTCACATTAGCCGCTTAAGATGAAGCAATGAATACTCCTCACACAGCCGGACCGGCGAAAATTGCTTTGCGCCCTGATAGTTTTCACGCCTGGCGGAGCCGTATTGATCAATTTGCCAGCAAAATCATCGGTCTGGGTGGGCTGGTGGTCATTGCTGCTGTCTTGCTTATTCTGTTTTACCTGGTTTATGTGGTCAGTCCATTGTTTCTGCCTGCAAGTGCGTCGCGGACAAGCCTTGAGGGCGGCACCGACTGGCTCAAAACGCCCACCGCTTTCCTGGCTCTGGAAGAGCAACAACAGGTTGCATTCCGGATCAGTCAAAAGGGGGACGCCCAATTTTTCAGCCTTGAAGATCTGCAGCTTATTGAATCTACCGACATAAGACCCGGCGACCAGAATGTCGCGATGGTGGCCGATGATCTGGGTCACACGGGGTTGGTGGCAGTGGCTTTTGAAGATGGCAAGGTCAGCTTGTTACAGAATGATTACAGTACGGATTTTTCTGCCGGTGTTGAATTACGCAAGATCATTCCGAAACTCGAAGTCCCCTACGGTCTCAACCTGCGAGAACTGATGCCCGATGGTGGGATAGCCGGCCTGGTACTGTCAGACACAGACACAGAGTTGCTGCTGGCGGCGGCGGGAACAGGCGGTCGTGTCCGTCTTGACCGAAACATCAAGCAGGAGAACTTTCTCAGTGGCGAAATCAGCCTCGAGAGCAGCGTAAAAGACCTTAAAGTCGACTTTGAGATTGCTGCAATAAGTATCAGCAACGACCATCGTTGGCTCTATCTTGGTGACGAAAGTGGTCAGGTTCATTTCTTCGATACCTCTACGCTGAGCGAAGCCCAGGTTGTCCGGGTTTCCAATAAGGCGATCACCAGCATGAATATGCTGTTGGGTGGGATTTCCGTGCTGGCAGGTGATGCCGATGGAACCATCACGCAGCTGTTCCCTGTCCGGGACGAGGAAAACCAATACAGCCTGGAAATTATCCGGCGTTTTGAGGGTCACCAGTCAGCCATCAGGCAGATTATCCCGGAACAGCGCCGCAAAGGCTTTATGTCTGTGGATGCCGAAGGCAACTTGTCGATCTTTCACAGCACCGCCGGGCAAATGGTCCTCAGCGAAAAATTGCCCGGCTTGCCATCAGCACTCGCACTGGCACCACGTGCGTCCGGTTTGCTGTTGCTTTATCGTGATGGACGTGCGGAGTTCATGGATATTGATAATGAGCACCCGGAGGTGTCCTTTGCGTCACTTTGGTCAAAGGTCTGGTATGAGAATTACCCGGAGCCCGAATACGTCTGGCAATCATCTGCATCGAGTAATGAATTCGAACCAAAGTTTAGCCTGATGCCATTGGCATTCGGTACCTTGAAAGCAGCGCTTTATGCCATGCTCTTCGCTCTGCCGCTGGCCTTGCTGGGTGCTGCCTATACAGCCTATTTCATGTCACCCGCTTTACGCAGGATGGTCAAACCCACCATCGAGATCATGGCAGCACTGCCCACCGTAATTCTGGGCTTCCTGGCGGGTCTCTGGTTTGCACCGTTTCTGGAAGAGAACCTTGCAGGTGTGTTCGCCATGATGCTGGTTATGCCGGCGGGCTTGTTGGTATTCGCCTGGTTCTGGACCAGGGCGTCATGGAAACTGAAAGAATATGTGAAGGAGGGCTGGGAGCCGGTTCTGCTGCTTCCTGTCCTGGTGGTACTGGGGATTGTGTCGATCGAATTTGTCGGACCTTTTCAGGATTTCTTTTTTGATGGGGATTTGCGCACCTGGTTAAGTAATGAAGCAGGTATTTCATACGACCAGAGAAATGCAATGGTAGTGGGTTGCGCGATGGGTTTCGCCGTAATCCCGACCATTTTCTCGATTGCCGAAGATGCCATATACGGTGTGCCCAAATCTCTCTCGGACGGTTCGTTGGCACTGGGTGCGACGCCGTGGCAAACACTGGTCAGGGTGATACTGCCAACCGCCAGTCCGGGTATGTTTTCGGCGGTGATGATCGGTCTTGGCAGGGCAGTCGGTGAAACCATGATTGTTCTGATGGCCACGGGTAATACACCCATTATGGACTGGAACCTGTTTGAAGGTATGCGCACATTGGCAGCAAATATCGCCGTTGAAATGCCCGAGTCTGCCATGAATAGTTCCCACTACCGCATTCTGTTCCTGGCCGCACTGGTGTTGTTCATGTTTACATTTGTGGTCAATACCGGGGCCGAGTTGATCCGCCAGCGCTTGCGCGAAAAGTACAGTTCGTTGTGAGGTTGAGTAGATGAAAGTACTCGCAAAATGGATCGCTGACGGCACACCCTGGGTCTGGCTGAATGCAGCGGCGGTCAGTGCCAGTATTCTGCTGGTTGTCGGTTTACTGGCTTTGATCGGTGTGCGGGGTATGGCCCACTTCTGGCCGCTCGCAGTGCAGAAGGTTGTATACCAGCAGGCGGATGGCAGCGAGTTGATTCTCGCCGGCCAGATCAGAGAAGAAGAGAAAGTCACTGCCCGGCGTTTGCGTGAATCCGGTCTTGAGGTCGCTGAAAACACTGAATTCGTTACCCGTTACCTCCTGAAAACCGGCAACCGCGATATTATGGGTCAGGATTTTCGCTGGATACTCGGACCATCCATCGAGTCGATCAGCAAACCACGCAACATGGTGGTTTTTGAACGTGAGGAGTGGGGTGTTTTTATCGGCATGTTGATCGGTGTCAGGCAAGCCGGCCAGCTGCTCGATAGTCCGGATACCTGGGGGGATTTTCAAGCCAGGCTCGATCACGCCAATGGCTTGAGAGATCAGATTCGGGATCTTGAAAAAGGCCGCATCGGCAGTGTCAATTACCGGCTTGAACGTCTGCGACTAAAGCAACGCGGTCTGGAAATCAAAGGCAGGGATGATGCGGCAAGCCTGGCCGATATTGAAAGCGACCGCGAGGAGCTTCAAAAGGAATATGACGGACTGGAACAGAAACTGGATGAGCTTTATACGCAGTTGCGCCGTGATGCGGTGATTGTTAATACGGTGGACGGGCAGGAGCTTGAGTTGCCCATATCTTCAATTGTTGATGCACACCGGCCGAACCAGATGGGCCTGACTGGCAAGATCGGACATTTTTTCCATAATATCTGGAAGTTTGTTTCCAATGATCCGCGTGAGGCCAATACCGAGGGCGGTATATTTCCGGCCATATTCGGCACCGTGTTGATGGTGCTGTTGATGAGTGTGTTTGTGACACCGCTGGGTGTGGTGGCCGCGATTTATTTAAAGGAATATGCGAGGCAGGGGCTGTTTACGCGCTTTATCCGTATCGCGGTCAATAACCTGGCCGGCGTACCTTCAATTGTTTATGGCGTATTCGGGCTTGGCTTTTTTGTCTACACCCTGGGGGGGAGCCTGGATCGCCTTTTTTATCCCGAGGCACTTCCTGCACCGACTTTCGGTACAGGCGGCCTTCTTTGGGCCTCGCTGACACTGGCTTTGTTAACGCTTCCAGTGGTAATTGTTTCTACGGAGGAAGGCTTGTCAAGAATCCCCCGCAGCATACGTGAAGGCAGCCTTGCACTGGGTGCGACAAAATGGGAAACCCTGTGGCGGACAGTATTGCCGATGGCCTCTCCCGGTATTATGACCGGTCTGATCCTGGCAGTGGCCAGGGCTGCCGGTGAGGTGGCACCATTGATGCTGGTTGGCGTGGTCAAGTTGGCACCGGCTTTACCGTTGGACGGAAATGCACCGTTTCTGCACCTTGACCGAAAGTTTATGCACCTGGGCTTTCATATTTATGATGTAGGCTTTCAAAGCCCGAATGTTGAGGCTGCAAGACCATTAGTTTATGCAACCGCTTTATTGCTGGTTGTTGTTATCGTGCTTTTAAACCTGGTCGCTATCCAGGTGCGCAACCGATTGAGTGAAAGATATCGTGGACTGGAATCATGACACAGCAAGATAAACCACAAACTGAGCCGCAGCCGGACAACCGGCTTCAGCACCCGACAGCGGTGACAGTCACCGATCTGGATTTGTACTACGGTGAAACCCGTGCATTGCAGGAAATCAACCTGGTCATACCGGAAAAGCAGGTGACTGCTTTTATTGGTCCAAGTGGCTGTGGGAAATCCACCTTGTTACGTTGTTTCAATCGCCTTAATGATCTAATTGACATTTGTCGGATTGAAGGCGAAATACTGCTCAACGGAAGGAATATTTATGCCGACGATGTCAATGTTCCGGAGTTACGCAGGGAAGTGGGTATCGTATTCCAAAAACCCAATCCCTTTCCCAAATCCATCTATGAAAACGTGGCTTATGGATTACGCATACAGGGTATGAACAAGCGCCGCGAGCTGGATGACACTGTTGAGTGGGCCCTGAAAGGCGCTGCTTTATGGGATGAGGTTAAGGACCGTTTGAATGACTCTGCTTTTGGACTTTCGGGTGGTCAACAACAAAGACTGGTTATCGCACGTGCGATTGCGGTTCAACCCAAGTGTATTTTGCTGGATGAACCCTGTTCGGCGCTCGACCCGATATCGACCCTGAAAGTCGAAGAGTTAATTGCAGAGTTGAAAGAACAATACACGATTATCATGGTGACGCATAATATGCAGCAGGCGGCGCGTGTTTCTGATTACACGGCCTTTATGTATATGGGTGAGTTGATCGAATTTGGTGCCACCGATCAGATTTTTACCAAGCCACAGCTGAAGAAAACAGAAGACTACATTACCGGCCGCTACGGCTGAATATTTCGAGGAAAGTTTGATGAGTGATATGCATCTTGGCCAACACATTTCCCGCCGGTTTAACGAAGAACTGGAGGATGTTCGCAGCAAAGTATTGCATATGGGCGGTATTGTTGAAGTTCAGCTTGCCAATGCGCTCAGGGTGATGGTTCATGATGAAATTGAGCTCGCGAGAGAGGTCGTCAACGCCGATGCAATTGTCAATTCACTTGAAGTGGAGATTGATGAGGAATGCACCCGTATAGTTGCCTTACGCCAACCCGCCGCGACGGATTTACGCCTGGTCATGACGGTTACCAAGACAATTACCGACCTGGAACGCATGGGTGATGAAGCCAAACGAGTCGCAAGAATGTCACGAAAGGAGATGGATGGCGCACTTGACGATGATGTGCGTGCTGATATGGAGTTGATGGGAGAAATGGTTCGCAATATGTTGCGCCAGGTTCTCGATGCCTTTGCACGTACCGATGTTGATACCGCTATACTGGTGGTTAAAGCTGACAAAAAAGTTGATAAGAAATACAAGAAGCTTCTAAAGCAACTCCTCAAGCAAATGTCACAGGATCCGACAGTCATTCCTGCTGTCATGAATATTATCTGGGCGATCCGCTCGCTGGAGCGTCTTGCCGATCGTTGCCAGAATATCGCCGAGCATATCATCTACATGGTTATTGGTATGGATGTCCGGCATATCAAACTGGACGATGTACTGGCCGAAATAGAAGCCCAATTAGAAGAGCAGGACTAGATTCTCAATACCTGCAACAACGGGCAGTATGAGGTTATTGCTGCCTGTACTCACTCTTGTTTCCAAGGGCTGGCTAACCCCCAAACTATCGGTATATATCATTGGTATACTGCAACCGGGTTTGTCTGTATCTTAAGCTGTTGCAGCTTGAGTAAGCCCATACTCAATCAAATACGGGAGGCAAGCAATGAAGATAGCAGTATTGGGAGCAGGCGCCGGCGGCACAACCCTGGCTTTTGACTATGCCGCTCACGGACATGACGTCAGTCTTTTCGATTTCCCGCAATTCCCTGACAACATTGCAGCCATCGCTGAACAGCAGGGGATTCATGCCGATGGGAATATTTCGGGGTTCAGCAGCATCGCCTACGCAGGCCACGACATCGATCGCGCACTTGAAAATGCCGAGCTCATTTACGTGGTCGGCCCGGCTTTCAGTACGGAGCCTTTCGGGAAAGCGGTTGCCGGAAAACTGCAGCCGGGTCAAACCGTAATTGTCAGCCCGGGTTCATGTGGCGGCGCACTTGCATTCAAGCGCTCTGCCGGGTTGGAACTGGAGGACGACTCCATCCGGATAGCAGAAACCCATACCCTGCATTACGCGGTTCGCCTCACTGAGCCGGGCCGGGTTCATGTGTTTCTGAAATTGAAGGCCGGCAATCTCCTGGCGGCATTGCCCGGGCGGCACACTGAAGACGTTCTGCGTTTAATCGCCGATGTATATCCCGGCATGGAAGCAGCGAAAAGTGTGATGCAGACCAGCTTGCAAAATGCGAACCCGGTGATCCATCCGGTGGTAAGCCTGACCAATGCGGCACGGATCGAAGGAGCAGGGGATTTCCTGTTCTATGAAGAAGGGGTGACTGATTCGGTAGGGCGGATGATTGAAGCCGTTGACCAGGAGAGGATCACAATCGGCAAAAGGCTCGGAATTAAAGTCTACTCTGACCCCGAAATAGGCATGCTGCAGGGATATATGCTGGAGAACAACTATGGCTCAGGCTATCGAAATGCGCCTGGGTTCCTCGGTATTAATGCACAGCCGCAACTCGACCACCGCTACATCAATGAAGATGTCGGATACGGTCTCGTCTTCATGTCGCGTCTCGCGAAACAGGTCGGCGTCGAAACTCCGACTATCGACGCCATAATCCAGGTGACATCCATATTGATGCACCGCGATTATGCGGCCGAAGCACTGCGCACGCCGGATTCCCTGGGAATCGGTAACTTAACGGTGGGGCAGCTCGGAAGCCTCTGATATGTATAGAAACACTGAGAGCGTTTTCCCTGCGGAATAGCTTGGTAGACATTAAAAAATCGCTTTAGCCTGTATTTTTATTCCGCAGGCAAAATTAAAGTTCGTTATCTTGGTATCACAGTTAAAATTATGCTCTGGTATCTTGATAATTGAGGCTCCCCTTTATCTGTAACTCTTAAGATAAGGTGAATGGACTCTTCACAAGTTTTGTTTCACTGCTGTATTCCGCAAATCAGCCTTCGACAGACCTTTTATTGCGTTTTTCAGCACGCTTTGCCGCACGCTCCGCAGCCATGGATTCGAGTTCTGCGCGTTGCTCATCGGTCAGTTGAGCATAGACTGCCGACATGGCCCGGCTTGCGATGATCAACCGCTCGGCAGCCAGGGCGCCTTCAGTCTCAGCCAATGCTGCAACGGCCTGCTCATCAAAGCTCTCAGCTTTAATCAATTCTTTCAGTTGCGCCTGACCGGATTTCATTTCCTTTGCCAACGGGCGCTCTTCCGCCTTGAGGGCTTTCATGATGCCCTTGATACTGGCCTTCTGTTCATCACTCAGGTCAAGGCGCCTTATTCCACGCATCATACGTTCAACCGCCGGCATTGGCTGGTTTCCACGTTGATGGTGACGGCTTTTTTTGGCGTAATTTTCAGGATCTGCAGCGGGGTCCTGGGCTAGCGCCGTGCCCGTGAAGGCCAACAATAGCGTAGTTAAAATTGTTCCTGTCATCATGGTCTTCAGATTTTTCATCATAGTTTCCTTTGTTGCTGGTGTGGTATTGCTTGCAGTCTATAAGACACCATTTTTCTGTCTGCTTGGGTTAGGATTATGTAAAGAAAGGTAAAGCCACGCCATTGCCGAAACTGTCGGGTAAAATCGGGCTTGAAAATCACTCGGTGAAAACATGACACAAACCATACTCATAGCGGATGACGATACAGAGCTTTGTGAACTGTTGCGCGAGTATCTTGGCCAGGAAGGCTTTGAGGTAAGACTGGCACACGACGGTGAACAGGCCCTGGCGGAGTGCCGGCGACCGGGTCTGGATGCCATGGTGCTTGATATTATGATGCCGCGTATGAATGGTATCGATGTTCTGCGAAACCTGCGTAAGGAATCCGAGTTGCCGGTGATTATGCTCACCGCACGTGGTGATGACCTGGACCGCATTATCGGTCTCGAATTGGGTGCGGATGATTACCTGGCCAAACCAGCCAACCCGCGTGAGTTGCTGGCGCGGATCAGGGCGATACTGAGGCGCTCAAATACCCACTCCGCGATAGCAGTTCTTGAAGTAGAAGACCTGATTTTGAATCAGTCCAGACGAGAATTGCAGCTTGGTGGTGAACTTAAAGAACTGACCAGTACGGAATTCAGCATCTTGCAACTATTGCTGCAACGTAGTGGTGAGGTGGTCGACAAGAAGGATTTGTACCTGGCGGCACTGGGCCGTGAACCGGTGGCCTATGACCGCAGCATAGATATGCATGTGAGTAATTTGCGTAGAAAACTCGGGCCGGCCCGGGATGGAAGTGAGCGTATAGAAACCATCCGTGGCTTCGGCTACCTGTATCGCTGTCAGGCGGATTGATTCATGCCACGTCTGTTTTGGAAACTATTTCTGGCCCTGTGGCTGAGCATCATGACCTTTGCGGTCGTTGTGAGCTGGATCAACCAGGCGGTTATTCAGCGAAATGTCATTGAAGAACCGGCGGCGGCGTTTGAGGACAGGCTCAAGCGGCTCAATGCACGATTGGCCAGGGACTTGCAAGATGGTGGGCCACGCAAAGTTAAGCGAACACTGCTTGGCCTGCCAAGCGGCTTGCGTAACCATGTTTTTGTTCTCGGTGCCGACGGCAAAGAAATGCTGGGTCGTGAGCGTGTGCTTAGAAAGCAGAAAAAGTCCAGGACAAAGATGGTCACCAGTCAACTGCAGGATGCGAAAGGATCGGTATACACGCTGGTCACAACGGGCAGGCGACCACCCCGTACTCTGCTCGCGCCGGGGCCTGCGGGCGTGGGTATGCGGCTTGGAGTGGCAGCTTTAATCAGCGCCCTGATGAGCCTGTTACTGGCCCGATACCTGGCTGCCCCCCTGGGACACCTGAGTCGTGCCAGCAGGCAATTTGCCACCGGTGACCTGAGTGTCAGGGTGGGTGCGGGTCTTGAGAGACGTCAGGACGAATTTGGACAGCTGGCCAGGGACATGGATGAGATGGCCGGTCAGCTACAGCAGCTACAGCAGGCCAACCAGCGATTGCTTCGTGATGTCAGTCACGAGCTACGTTCTCCATTGGCACGTTTGCGCGTGGCCCTTGAGATTGCCCGCAACAAGGACCGGAGTGTGGTGGCTGATGAACTCAACCGAATTGAACTGGAAAGCGAGAGACTGGAGAAGCTGATCGATGAAGTCTTGAGCTTATTGCGCGAGTCCTCGGGGACGCGTGAACTTAACCTATCAGGTTTCGACCTGGCAGATTTGCTGAAGGACCTTGTGGAAACCGTCAACTACGAAACTGGTGATGGCCGTGAACCGATCGCATTGCATGCAGACTCACCGCTGTACCTGGATGCAGATCGTGAGTTGCTCTGGCGGGTGTTTGAGAACCTTTTACGAAATGCCCTGATCCATTCGGGTGATGCAGGCGGAATCGAGGTAATAGCACACCAAACTGAAGGTAAGCAGATTATGGTAACTGTATCGGATAGAGGGCCGGGTATTGATGAAGCTCAAATAAAAAATATATTTGAACCATTTTTCCGCATCGATGAGGCGCGTAACAGGAATTCGGGTGGCCATGGCCTGGGCCTGGCAATCGCTGCTTCGGCCGTACGTCGTCATGATGGTAGAATTTCGGCATCAAACCGGAGGCAAGGTGGTCTGGAAGTATGCGTGCTGTTACCGCAGCAGCAGGAGTCAGGCGCGTGAAAAAGGAAAAGCGGTTACTTCATTGATCGAATCGGCAGCACAAATTGCCATCAGCAATCGATCAACCCCCAGTGCCACACCCGCACACTCGGGCAGACCGTGCTCAATGGCATTGAGCAAATGATCATCAATTTCACAGCTATCAAGCCCACGTTGCGTGCGTTGCCTGTTGTCGGAGTTAAAGCGTTGCCGTTGCTCGTCGGGGTCAGTTAGTTCCTGGTATCCGTTGGCAAGTTCGGTACGTCCAAGGTATAGCTCAAACCTTTCAGCCAGTGGCGGTTTGCCTTGTCGAATCCTGGCCAACGCTGCCTGTTCGATGGGAAAGTCGTAGACAAAAGTCAGGCTTTCCAACGGAAGTGCGGGCTGAATGACCATGCTGATCAGCAGGTCCAGCCATTGTTTCCGGTTCAGGTCAATATCAACGAAACCGTGTTCTTTTGCCCTGGCGGAAAGGAGTTGAATATCCGCATCAAACGGATCGAGATCAACATATTGCAGAAAAAGCTGGCGGTAACTGAGCTGCTGTTGCGGCCAGCTGTCAAAGGCGCCATGCGCGCAATGCCTGACCAGTTCTGCAATCTCATCCATTAAGTGGTGATAACTGAAACCGATCCGATACCACTCCAGCATGGTGAATTCGGGGTTGTGGGAGCGGCCGGATTCACCCGCACGGAAGACCCGGCCCAGCTCAAAAATGTCACCGCTACCGGCCGCCAGTAGACGTTTGAGTGCAAACTCCGGTGAGGTGCGCAGATATCTGCCGTCATCTGTCCTGATGGACTGAATTTCCGGGTCGGTGTTTCCGGCCTTCGATATCAGCGGGGTTTCGACTTCCATCACGTCCCGGTTTGAGAAAAACTCACGAATATCCCGCAGTAAAACGGCCCTGGCCTTCAGGCAGGTGGGATCAGCCGTGGGACGCCAGTTCTCAGGAGAGTTCATGACCTGTGTAATTAATCTCTAACTGTAGACCAATGGTATGCAAGGCACTTTCTTCAAACTCAAGATCGGCGACGGTCAACGGGTGGTTTTCCATCCAGTCAGCTGGCAATGACAGGCGTACGCTGGTGCCACTCAGTGTGACCCTGAATTCCGGAATGGCCTCGTCATCGCGGGTTCGGCAGAAAATCCATGACAGACGCATGCAAAGCAGGGTGACAGACAAGGCCCTGTGTAAACGGGGGGGAAGCCGTGCCGTATAGTCCCTTGGTATTTCACGGCGTTGGAAGCCTACCAGTGCAGCAAGAAATAGTTGCTCCTGACGCGAGAACCCCGCCATATCTGAAGCCTCGACGAGGTAGGCTGAATGTTTCTGGTAACTGGCGTGGGACAGGCTCAAGCCGATCTCGTGCAGTCCGGTGGCCCAGTCCAGCATTGCCCGGTGCGACTCACCCAGCGCGGTTTCGCCGGATAGTTGATCAAAAATGCCAAGTGCTGCTCTTTGTACACGTGCCACTTGGGCAGGATCAACCGCAAACCGCGACATCAGTGCCCTGACAGCCTTGTCGCGTGGGTCACGATGTTCAAGCCGGCCCAACAGGTCCTGCAATAAACCTTCACGCAAGGCATAGGGTGAAATCAGGATCTCTTTGATGGCCATGGCTTTGAAACAGGCCAGCATGATGGCCAACCCACCTATAAATACGGGCTTGCGTCGTTCACTCAGGCCATTGATATCGATATCTGCAATGGTCTTGAATGACAACGCTATCTGCTTGAGCTGTGCCAGGGCCTCCGCGCTAACACCCTTTTTGGACCAGCCATTGGCTTCGCACATGGCGGCCGCGGAGCGAAAGGTACCGGAAGAACCCACGGCCACCTGCCATCCGGCATTACGGTAGACAGTCTGTATTTCCTGTAGCTCAGCTGCCACTGCACGTTCGGCTTTTTTGAGTCTTCTGGCCGTGATCTTCCCGTTCCTGAAAAATCGGTTTGTCACGGAAACACAACCAAACTGCAAGCTAACCAACTCGATGGGATCAACACCCTCACCAATCACCAGTTCAGTGCTTCCTCCGCCGATATCCATGACCAGTTGTCTTTCATGTTGACCGGCTATCCACTGGGAAACGCCCAGGTAGACCAAGCGGGCCTCTTCACGGCCGGCAATGATATCTACCGGGCATCCGAGAGTGTCCTCCACTTCTAACAGAAACTTGTCAGCGTTTTTCAGACGACGGAATGTCTGCGTGCCAACAGCTCGCAGGTTATTTGCGGGGATACCCCTGAGACGTTGACCAAAGCGCGCCAGGCACGCCAGAGCACGTTCCCTGACCTCGGGATCAAGATTGCCCTTTCTGTCCAGACCACCACCCAGCCGGACCATCTCCCGGATACGGTCAAGAACGCGGAGTTCGCCGTGCTCGCGTCGCGCGACCAGCATGTGAAAACTGTTACTGCCCAGGTCTACGGCAGCGTAGGTTTCCAATTGGGAATCTGAATTCATAGCCAGATTATAATGTGATCCTGCCTGCACGGGTCTATTGTTTTCACTAATCGCGGAATTCGCTTATCAACCGTCATGATATTGCAAAACGGGCCCGAATGGGCCCGTTTCAATATGGTATGATTTTTTAAGAAACCCGGATCTTAGAGCCTAGTATTTGAAGCTTAGATCCAGTTGTAGTCGCTTGAAGTCAATCGGGTCTTCCAGGTTAAGGCCAACATCATTGATGAAATAGGTGAGGTTGGCATTGAAGTTTTTGTGGATGGCATAACTACCCTTGATGATGCTGCCCTTGGCATTGGTGCCGCCACCGCCGAAATCTGAATCGGTCAGCAGGCCGAGAACAGCATCTTTCTCAAGTCTCTGGTAGACATAACCAAATTGCCACTCACCCTTGTTCTTGGCCGACCCGTACTTGAAACCAACTGCCCAACCCGTGTCATTTTCATCGACAGCCTGATTTTGAACGTAGTCACCAAACAATAGCGCTTGGTGGCCAAACATGTCGAAACCAAGCTCAGCGAAGAACTCCAGTTCCTCATAATCATAAAGGTAGGTATCGTTAATGGGATTAAAGCTGTTGCCGAAAAAGTCATCATCATCACCAAAGAATGAACCGCTACCGGCAGTATCGAACACGTGGTAGCCCACGCCGGCGGTAAGCTTGAAGTTATCGCCGATCGGCAATCTGAAACCCAACTGGGACAGGTACGCAAATGACTGATCCTTGTTGCTGTCACTCTCGATCCAGGTGCCCAGACCATTGGCGAAAAATGTGCCATTATCCCATTTGATGCCGGTGCCTTCCGGGCGCCAGTCACCATCCCACAGAAGGGCGTTTTTACCGGCTCTGTGTACGTAGTTGCTGAACTTACCACCGTAAACATGGGTATCTTTCAACCCATCCCAGTCGAAGTAGGCCAGGTCGATCCTGAGATCCTTGGTAGAGCCGCCCCCACCCAGTGTCTGGTTTGAAGAAACAGGGTCATCACCACCGGATGCAAGACCAAGGCCAACTTCAATCGTCGGTGTTACATCGGCGATCAGTGCAGCACGGGCGCGGATACGGTTGCGGTCGCGATTGGGTTGGTTTTCGATATCGAAAGTCTCATAACGATAGCGGAAATCACCCTTCCAGCGAATGGTGTCGGTCCAGCTGGATTTAGCTGCCTGTTCTTCCACTTCGGCCGCAACAGCATCTGTTTTTTCACTGACTGCAGCGACGGTTACAGCGGTTTCCTGGCTGCCCTTGATCAATTCGGCATTGGTTGCCGACAGTTCACGGTTTTCAGCTTCAAGACGGTCAAGCCTTTCGCTGAGAGCCATCATTTGAGCCCGCAATGCTGCAAAGTCTTCGTCGGTTGCTGCCTGCGAAATAACTGGTGATAGCAACAGCAATGTACATAGTGTAGTAGTTACCCGGTGGCGTATTGTCTTGTAAATCATGTCAACTGATTCCTCTATATGGTTCTGTTTAAATAACGACACGTTGTCATCTTCGTGTAACAAACTGGCAATAGACTTATCAGTAACAGAGTCTGGTGCCGATTTTGCGTCGCAATTCTCTGGCAAAGAATCACTTGTCTGCAGGTGAAAGGGTAGGCAAGTGATTCGTTTTAATTTTAGATATTTACTTCCCTGGAAATTATTGGATCTTCGATAGTTCGCGATCGGCAACCCCGGCAGGTAACGGGATATAGCCATCTTTTACAACAACTTCCTGTCCTTCCCGGGACAAAACCAGTTTGATAAATTCTACCGTCAAAGGCGGTAATGGCTTACCTGGTGTCTTGTTTACATAAACGTAAAGGAAACGTGACAGCGGGTATTTGCCGGAAATCGCGTTTTCGGGGTTGGCCGATACAAATTCCTTGCCGGCTTCCCTCGATAAGGGAACCGCGCGGACGGAAGACGTTGTATATCCGATACCCGAGTAGCCGATTCCATTGATGGACGCGCTGACAGACTGCACGACTGAGGCGGAACCCGGTTGTTCATTAACGGTA